>ERZ824480.124-NODE-124-length-128743-cov-7.434749_pt1 | contig 128743 bp, 145 predicted proteins | sample MGYA00519861_ERZ824480 | MGnify/ENA primary metagenome ERZ824480 (study PRJEB31778, sample SAMEA3449152) | human gut metagenome | biome: human gut; feature: human-associated habitat; material: faeces | place: United Kingdom | collected 2010/2012 ... | reverse complement strand
TTCGAGTCGAGTCAATATAAAGACCCACAGGACCGGACTCATAGTCTATAAAGTACCCGGTACGCAATGCCGAGAAGTTATTGATCCCCGCTTTACACAGAATTCCACCCTCGGCGTTAAATACGGCTTTACGCACTCCTGATACGGACCCCAAATTTAGAATCTGACGATTAGAACCATCTGCGAAGTCATGTCTCTCAGCCCATGCTGTAAGCCCCTCCGCATTGACGATGGTAGTAAATACAAACCTGTTTGAAATATTTTCTGTTGCTGAACGAGTGAGTGCTACCTCGCCATCAACAACCCCGCCAGACTTACCATTTATCGTGTCAAGCCGCGCATCAGTCGAGTCTGCTTTATCGGCCACACTATTGATCAACTTTTTCGCTGATGGACCTGTCGTCTGACTGGTGTCAGGCAGTGTGATCGTTACATCACCGTCAGCGGTGAAAAACTGCTGCCAGTTTTGCTTGTCGTAGTTCAGGCCTCGAAGCGCTTCTGCGCTCTGAGCCACCAGCGCGGCAGTAACCATGTTCAGCGCCACACGAGGAACGGCAGACCAGGCCGCACCAGATTGTGTTGGCCCTGTGAAATTACTGACCAGCGTCAACGCTGTACCGCTTTCCACTGATTTAACCGGGAGCGTATAGGGAACGCCGCCGACAGTGACAACAATAAAATCTCCGGCCGCCACCTCGGTGGTAAACGCGGTCCCGCTGCCAGCGACCGCAGCAGAGTTATTCGTCAGGGTTAAGGTTCCTGCTGACATGGATATCTCCTGAATTCAGATAATAAAAAACCCGCCGGAGCGGGTTATTTTTGGTGTTTCATTGAGGGCAATTCGAACTGGTGAAGTTATTTTTATTCACCCATCGCCAGTTAAATGGATAACCGGCTCTGTACTCAGTCTGATTAGCAACTTTTCGCACACCGTAAATCTGCACTGACTGGGGCAGTCCACCAGCCACTAACTCAGCCTGACAAACCGGTTTCTGTTTCTCCAGAACAGGTCCTGAACATGCAGAAAGCACCAGACATGCAATAACGGGAATAATTATATTTTTCATTTCGACACCAGAGTTAATTATTTAAACAAAAAATAACCAATGGAGTTGAATAATAAAAATAGTTTTAATAGATCAATATTCTTAAATTGATCGTTTAAATCGATCGGTTTAATCATATACGGCTGTGTTTATCGCCGTTATTACAATCCCGCTATTCGTCGTTCCGATTGAAGAGCCGCTTGCTGTTGTTGATGAAAGTCCTTTTATTCTCGTTCCCGCACCGTCATTGAAGCAACCTGTACCCACATCCACAGACTGAATTATTGGCTGTCCACCGGGTGCCGAACCAGCATGAAGGAGAACAGATCCCAGCCCCATCGGATTTACGGCCCATTTGCCTGCCATGTATGTATCGATGTTAAGCCCACCCGTTGCAGCGCCGGGTGAGCCTATAGTTGTAAGGTCGCTTAATACCCGGGACTCATTCGTAAGTACCAGTGTCCCTTCGGCATCCCATATAGCCACACCCCAGGCCGGAAGGGTAAGCGGATATATGGCAAAAAAATACGCCTCCAGCACGAAAGCCGAACCTCTGTAATTAGACGCATCAACACTGAACGTGTTGCCACTTTTTGAAGCTGATATCTTCGCCGGGGCGCTGGTTCGTGCAAATGCAATCCCTCCCTTCTGACCGTCGACAGTCACGGACGCAGAAGCACTGTTAAAATCCCCTCCAAAAGTTGAGTTTACAGTGACTTTCCGGTAAAGCGTCATTGGTGTGGAATCAGGCGTGATAAAAGGGTTCCCGTTAGGTAATGAAATCAATGCGCCATATTTAGCCATCTACGCAGTCTCCGCAAAAACGATTAACTGCACTTTGACTGCCGGGTAATCATTAATCCCATCACTACCTGAAGGCTGTATTGTTATGGTGTTTCCAGATGCAATAATATTTCTTTTATCTGTGTAACTTATTGTCCCTTTATCCTCCAGAGTACCAACTGCAAACCCAACCTTTAAGCCAGGCTCAAGGTTGAACTGGTAGCTTCCTGTTTTCTGACCTAAAGCAAGATCGATGATTCCCACCACAGAAACAGGTTTAATGCCGTAGTTATTAGGGACGCCATTTGCGTCCCACGTCTGAATTCCCCATGACATCAGAATACCCCTGTTAATTTGCCAATCTGCACGCGGAGAACGCCATTGCCATCTTTAACGCTGTAATTGAGATTGGTCATTTTCGTTGCACCCTCTCCGGCAACCGCCCCATTCATTTCAAACGTCCCGTCTGATTTCATGATGGTGCCGGTTTGTCCCTGTACATAATTAGCGGATCGCAGCTCACCAATTTTTGCCAGCGTGATTTGGCTATACTGAATAAACGCATCGCTGATAAATACCTGACCGTTGATAATGGCAAACGGTGAATATTGCGTATCACCACTGCCACTCATCAGGACGAACTGATTAGCGTTAAACCCGACGCGGGTGACTACCGGCTTACCCGCTTCCGCCAGTACCGCGATCGACATCCCGGCGTTATACATCACACCGTTTATTCGAACCCCGGTTTTAAGGGTGTAAATTGCAGATGCCCCGGTCGCATCAACCACGGCGGTGAGCTTATCTTCCAGCGCGGCAGTCACATCATTGAACTGCGCCTGCACCTGCGTCGACATTTCAGCCATCGCTTTATCAACATCAGCAATGGTCGTTTTAACCACCAGAATATCCGCACGTACCTCGCCGTACTGCGCCCACTGGTGTTCCACGGTTGCATGGTTGGCCAGCGCGTTCTGCAAAGCGGCTTCGAGATTGGTATCAATGTCGCCTGTCAGGCGGTCACCATCGGCAGATGTGAGAAAGTCATCTGCAATATCGCCCAGGTAGTCGTCAGCATTCGCATTAGATTCTCCACGAACCCAGTCGGTCCAGCCTGATTCATTACCCGTTCTGTCTACCAGCTGCGCGCGGTACCAGAATTCCTGCCCCGCTTTTAATCCCAGTTGAGTGTATTCGGCAGAAGGATAAGGCACATCAGACAACAGCAGAGGATTTGAGAAATCACTGTTCGCGGTGTACTGAATTTCCGTTTTCAGCGTGTCCCCGGTGTTAGCCGGGAATCCCCAGTTCAGGCGAATCCCCCAGTTGATCGGCGTTGTCGCAAAGCCGACAGGTTTTGGCGGATTTCCCACCTTACCCGTCAGCGTTTTTTCTTCGGAATAGCCCCAGCCAGAGGAAATTTCAGCGGCATTAATGGCACGCACACGCACGAGGTAGCGCCCTGCATAAATACCCGATACATCAAATGAGTTGGTGGAGCTGCGCGGCACGTTTACCCAGTTACCATCATTGCGGCGCCACTGTGCCTCGTAGGCGATGGCGTTCTGCGCCTGGTCCCAGCTCACCCGCATGGTCTCAACGCTGATATTCTGCTGAACCACTGAAAACGAGCTGATCACAATGTTAGCCGGCGGCGACTGGTTACCCGGCGGGATCACACTCACCGGCCGCTGGTCAATGATGGCTCCGGTATCGATACGGGCATATTTATCCGGGTCGTGCCATGCGCCGGTAATCGAGAAGGTACCATCATTGTTATCGGAGACACTGACAACACGATACTGCTGGGCGTAGAGTTCATCTGACTCAACCACCCATACAGCTTCGGCATGTGGCGTCTCACTGTATGCCGTGGTGACTGTGACAAATTCCGCGTTAACCGCCTGAATAGTCCTGCTCTGTGACGCGCCGGAGGGAAGGTTGAGAATCAGGCGATCGCCTGCTGCTGCATCAGCTACGCGGTCAAGTTTTATCACGCGACCGTTAACGGTACTGATACGACCGCCCATAACTTTGCCGGACAGAAGCTCGTCTGACACGGCGATGATGTATCCCGGCTGCGGAATGTTTCCGTCCAGCCCGACATCAAACGAAACAACGCGATCCTTGTTGTTGGTGAGAATACCCCAGCGCCCCTTACGGTTCGCTTCTGACTGCCTGGTGCAGCCGATGGCTGTCATTTCCAGCTGATTAAATCCGTACCGTGCCACCAGAGGCTGCTCAAACACCGGCTCCATCGCATCTGCATAGGCGTTACCCGGATCAGACCAGGAAACCAGCGCCGTGGTATACCGCGTTTTTGTCGTGCTGCTGGAATAGGTAAAGCGTCCGTCGATAACGTTAGCGCGGGTGTAAGCGTAATCCACATCTCTCGGCATATCGGCAAGCGCAACAATCTGATCACCGCCCCAGTACGTCATACCCCGGAATATAGCCGCAAAGTCACGCAGCACAGTGTAAGCGTCATTCCTGTCCTGAACATAGACGTTACAGGTATAGCGTGGCTCTGTCCCGCTTCCACCCTTTCCGTCCGGTACCGGCTGATCGCAATACTGCGATACCTGGTACAACGTCCATTTATCGATGTTGGCTGCAGTCAGGCGATTACCCAGACCAAAACGATCGGTAATCACCAGATCGTAAAATATCCACGCCGGGTTATCAGTCCAGGCCCACTTAAACGCGCCCTGCCATGTACCGCTGTAAGCCCTCGTTTCAGGGTCGTAATTATCAGGAACACGGATCACGCGCCCGCGAGGCTCACAGGAGATCTGCGGTATTGAACCGTTAAACTGACTCGAGTCGAATTCGATGTACAGCAGCGCGGTATTCGGGTAGCGCAGTTTGGCGTCAATCACCTCGGTAAAACTCTGCAGCGTCATCGTGTCGCCGATCTTCGCGCTGTTTGCATCAGCGGTGATCTTACGCAGTCGGATTGTCCAGGTGCTGCCAGCCTGCGGTAAATCAATACGGTGGCTGCGCTCATAACCAGACGTCGTTTTGCCGGTTGCACTGGTATTAAGTACGGTTTGCCAGGTCCCACCATCAGTCTGCAGGTCTATCGCATAATTGATGGAATACCCTACCAGATCGCCGTTGTCCTCCTGCTTAAACAGTGAAGGCCATTTCAGTCGCAGGCGAACGGCTGATAGTTGGGTGTTGGTGAAGGTGCGCGTCCAGGCAGTAGCGCTTGATACTTCAGTTCCAACATTGATTTCGTTTTCGGTACCGGGAATTCCCTGAATGTAATTTTGTGCCTGCGTTCCCGCGCGAAACTCCCACGTCACGCCGCTAAAGTTTTGGGAGCCGTCGGCGTTCTCCAGCGCCGTTCCGTCTAGGTAAATATCTTTGCCGGTTAGCTGTCCTGCAAACTCCCCTTCACCAAGCGCAACGAGGATTTTGGCCTTCGCTACAGATTGCAGATCATCTGGCTGTTCGGTAGGGGTTCTTGAACTGGAACTGCCGCCCTTGCGGCCTTTAATCGGGGTTGCTGTAGCCATATTACGCCCATAAAAAAAGCCACCATAAGGTAGCCTGAAAGGAAGATTGCTTTGGTTATTGCTGGTCTTCGACGTATATACCGGCAGAGATGATCGCCCCGCCAATACGTCTGCGACCATAAAGAAGCGGAACTGGATTACCCTGAGCAGCAGTGTTAGTTACACCACCGAATGCATACGATGCCCGATTTTCGGCATCCTGTTTGCTGGCAAGTCCTGCTGGCTGTGGCGATAGCATTTGAACTACACCACCAATCATCATTGCTGCACCAACCTTAAATCCAAATGCGGAAATTGGGTTGCCCGGTGCAAAATAGCTACCGATGGCTGATGCAATAACAATGACAGCACCTAAGATAGTCTGTAACAGACCAGAGCGTTTACTACCGATAATTACTGGAACAATGCGAATAACTTCATCAGAAACAGGAAAACCAAAGTCGTCAAGACCGATATTCTTCTTCCCCTTAAAAATAGCGTATGTAATGCCACGACGCTTACTCGAAATCATGAATTTTTCAAATCCGGGTATTGTTTTTGATAACGCAACACCTGCTTCTCCGACTCTATCAATTAATCGAAAATGTTCTTTCCCAAACGTCTTACCAAGAACTCCACAGAGTATTATCTGTGCCATTTTACGCGTACCCCCACAAATGAAAAACCCACCTTGCGGTGGGTTTTTCATTAAAAGTTTTATTATGGCTGTAGATTATCAAGCATATTTTGCACTGAGTTAATATCTGTATTATTTTTTGATGGCATCTGATTTAACTGTCCTCCTGGCATTTGGCTTTCAATCCACATATCACTCCATACTTTCGGGGCATTATTTACCGAAGCTATAGTAAATCTAATCTTTGCCATAGATGGGGTTGAATATGAATTACCCACGAGCATTTGTGCCAATACGCTATCAGTCTGCTTTCCACATATTACAAGTGATTCTGTAGATTCAAATACTGACAATCCTTTTTGGTTACAATAAGAAACTAACGCGTCCTTTACCTGTTCTTTAGTTTTACCTGGATATTCCGCTTCAGGTTTACCAGATGCAGTGTGTTTTTTGATGGCCTCTTGATTAGAGCAACCACTCAAAATAACCACAGCTAACATAGATACTGCCATACCTCTAAACATTTATATTCCCTATGTTTATCATTAGTTTTTAAATTAACAAGCAGACAGGAATCACAAAAAACAATAAATGAATTACTGACTTAGAAGATTCTTAAAACGTAAAATTTTCATTGTTCGCTCCTGCCAATACCCTCCATAGGGTACACGTTGACTAAGGTGTCCGTAAAGATGATGCAGTAGCATATTGCCGTCAAGCAGTATCCCGGCATGGTTCCATTTATTTGACTGCACCTGCATGATCACCATATCACCTGGCTGTGATGCGCCGCTGAATTCACGGAATCCACATTCATACCAGCAATCGTGGTAGAAGTTTTCGGGGTAACTGTCTTCCCACCAGGGATAATCGACGCGGTAATCCTTCAGTTCAATACCATGCGTCTGCCTGAAGTAACTCATCACCAGCCCCCAGCAATCGAAGTGACCAAGAACAAACGGGCGTTCCAGCAGCGGCAATTCTCCGCGCGGCTGAATGGTGCGTAAATCCCCCTCCGGCCAGCTCACGATATGCCAGGGAAGTAACGTAGCATCACACTGTGCCTTATCCAGTTCGCTCGGCTGTGTCGTTGCGTCAGGGTGACTGTGGACAATGGCAATCACCGTACCCCAGTCTTCGGCAGCGGCGTAATCCTCCGGTGACAGGTGGAAATGCTCTGTCGGATCAGTTGCCAGATTACGGCAGGGAATATACCGCTGCACCCTGCTTTTCTGTACCACCACGCCGCAGCATTCGCGCGGATATTCAGCAGCAGCATGCGCCATAATGGCGTCGATAATTTTCTGACGCATATCAGCTCCTGATCAGGGATGTGCCAGGGAAACCACCGAACGGCAACTCGTTCCCCTCGCCATGTCGCAACTTGCACGCAGTGAGTGTACCGGGGCATTCATCGAGTGACGGATCGTTAACCGGGTTGTTGTGCTTGTCGAAATAGCGCGTCCCGGCATAGTCGCATCCATCACCGGAGCGGTATTTATTCCGGATGCACCAGGTACAAAGCGAATGTAGCTGGCGTGTCGGGATCATCAGCCCCTGCAGATCCATCGGGCTGGACAACGTAAACGCCACCACTTCGTTGGTTTCAGTGCTCTTGGCGTCTATGTAAAACACCTTCAGCTTTTCCTGCTGAGGATCCGCCGACGGGTTGCCCTCCGGATAGTTTTTCGCATCCAGATACTGCGCCAGCGTGTCATGAACAGTAACCTTTGCCTGCAGCAGGTCATCATAAGCAAGACACAACGCCGTAATGGAACTATCCAGGTTAGCGACCGAGAGCGTTGGCTGCGCGCTGGTCCCATCGGTCGCCGTCTCAATCCCCTCTATCTGACAAGGCCAGGCTTTATATTCCTGTCCTTGCCACCAGATCGATTTTGCCGGTAGCTTATTTTCATCTCCACCAGCAGCGGCGATTTCATCGGCGGTGTGGGCAATATTATGGGCGTGGAAGCGGAGAACGTCGGAAACACCAAATGCGGTGCCATCGACATCAAAAAGCCGGACAACATTGCCCGGCTCAAGTTTCTGATAATCACTGTTTAAGCTCATGGTGCAAACGCCTGTTCAAAGGTGGCTGATACGGTTTCCACCGTTTTACTTTTGGTGACGCGCTGCAGGCTGTCTGCCTCAACGCGCCACAGCGCAAGATCACCGCCAGGCGGGGTAAACGAAAATGATTTCGTCTTATGGCGCCGCAGGAAAGCATAGATATCCTTTACAGTTCCCGGTTCGCCGGTAAATGAAAACTCATAGCTGAGCGTTTCATCATTCAGCCCGGCACCTGACACCTGCTTATAACCATCACCAAACTGCGCCGTGCGGACGGTATCCTTACTTTTCAGGGTCGGCTGGCTGGATGCTTTAATCCGCCACGCAAAATGCTCGATCGCCATTGCTTACCTCTGTTTTGTTGCATTCCAGATGATACCGCCGGGCCGGACCTCTCTGGTGATACCTTCCCTGATGGAACTGTTGATCACCTGCTGATAGGCTTTCCCCAGCGCATCACCACTTCCTTTCTGTTGACCGGAATCTCCCTGGCCTGTTGTAACCGAAACTGGCGCATACACGCTGACACCAAAAGGAGAAGCAACGCCACCGCCACTCCCCCCGACCAGACCGCCAGTCGCATAACCGCGCATCATGCGATAAAGGTTGCCGACACCGATTCGGTTAGTGGCCTCCTGCGTAAAGACAAACTCTCCACGGTGCACCACACCTGCTGGCTCAAACTTGCCGCCAGTTCCGGTATACCCACCACCTGCAAATCCAAGTGATGACGTGGCAGAACTAACCAAGCCAGCCATAGCCTGCTTCATCAGTATCTGCGTCAGCATCGACAACGTGGAACGGGTAAAATCAGCTAGGTTTGCTTTCCCAGTTGTAAGCATGTCAGCAAGACTATGGCTGATTCCATCAAATGTGGATGTTGCTACTGACTTAATGGAGTCATAGGCGTTTTCAGCCGACTCCACGTAGTCGGCCCATGCTGATTTAGCTCCAGCACTCCAGTCACCTCTTAACTTATCTTGGGCTGCATAATATTTTTTCAGCGCCGCCAGTTCGTTCTGATAACCCTGATCGGAATCCGATCCACCTGCATTCATCCAGCCCTGCCGCAGCTGTGCCTCTTCGTTTTGCCGCTGCGCGCCGCGGCTACTCATGCTGCCCCCGGCCACCAGCGCTCGGGTCTTCTCCCCGATCTGGGTAACGTACTTCTGCGAGCTGTCCTGCAGGCGGTTTAACCGTTCCTGGGCAACAATCTGATCGCCCAGCCGGGCATTCACTTCGGCCCGCGCCAGTACCTCGTCTTTGTTCGCCAGCACCGATTTTTCATCGGCGGTCAGCGCGCGCTTTTTGGCGGCCTCTTCCAGCACTGAAAAGCGGGATTGTTGTTTCCACAATTCCTGCCGCTGCTGGCTGATGGTATCCGTGATGCTCTTATGATCCTGCAGAGTGCGTAACTGCGCCTCCAACTCCAGCGTCTGCGCGCTGGCAGTATCGACACTTTTTACACCTGCAGGTGTTTTCACTGCTGACGGCTTTTTAGGCTTCTTCAGTGAGTCGTCGTATTCCTTCTTAGCGGCTGCCATCAGAATATTGTAATCAGCCTGGAGGATACGTCCGTCTTTGATGGCCTGATTATATTCTTTCTGTTTTGCCGTAAATTTATCCAAAGCTGATTCGGTCTTTGAATATGCAGCCTGCGCCTGCGCGGCATACTTCTGGCGATCAGACTCAATCACCGCCTCGCGTGCGGCGTTATCCTCAGTTGCCTTTGCCACACTGGCCTGCTGCTGCGCCATTTCCAGTGCAAGGCGTGCAGATTCCCGATCGTTCCAGTAGCTGGCGCGCGCATCCTCATTGACATAACCATCACCTTTACGCAGATTCCAGATTTCATCCGCCCGCTTAAAGGCCGCTTCAGCTTTGGCAACCATCTCCTGCGTGGTGTCAGGCCGGCCGATATCGAGCGCCGCATCCCACATCGATTTAAAGGCACGCTTCAGGCTGTCGGCAGCAGTCTCAATCGACCCCATATTGTCGCGCAGGCTCTTTGTCTGCTCACGAAAACCATTCGTCGCCGCATCATTAGCCGCCTGCAGCGCCCCGGCTTCATCCCCGGCACGTTGCAGCTGTGCCACATAAGCAATCTGTTCCGCTGTGACGTTATGGAACTGCTGCGCCATGGCAATCAGACCAGAGGTCGGATCGTTCGTCAGTTTGCCGAATGCCGCCGCCACCTTATCGACCGGCACACCCGACGCATCGGTGAATTTCGCTACCGCCTGACTCATATCATCGAACCGGGCACCGGCACGCACTCCGGCGTTAACCAGCTCCGTCAGCGCGTTGCTGGTCTGGTTAAACGTGAGTCCCGCCTGCTCGCCGGATTTCGCCAGAACCAGCATGCGGTTTGAGGTCAGCCCGGCAGTGTTTCCGGACAGGACCAGCGTTTTGTTGAAATCAGACAGCGTGGACGAGCCCTGATACCAGGCGTAAACCACCGCACCGGTGGCGGCTGCCAGCGCGCCAACCCCCACCATCACCGGCGATATGGTGCCCAGCAGCGCCCTGAAGGTCGGCATGATACCGCCGAAGGAGTCTTTAACCTGACCACCCTGCTGCAGCAAAATGAGCCATGGGCTTTGACCACCGGCCAGCTGGGTGGCGATATCCGTAAACTGCGCAGGCAGCATACGCATCGCGGCGTTGTACTGGCCTACAGAAATACCGGCCTTCTTCGCCGCGCTCTCCTGGCGGGTAAATGACTGCTGCACCTTCAGCGCAGAGTCATTCGCTGCGTCACCCGTCTGCTTAAACTGCCGTTTTACGTACTCCATCTGTTCGTTGAACTTTGACGAGTTAACATCAAGGTTAACGACCAGGTCACCCACTGCCGTCTGGGCCATAGCGAACGCCTCCTGAAATGCCCTCGGCCTTTGCCATCAGCACAGCATCACCGGGTTCATCGTCGGCAATATCCTCCGCAGAAGGTGAAAGCAGGCTGAAGCTGGCAGGGGTTGATGTGGTTTTGGGGTCAAGCGCGGTAATGACGATATGCATCAGCGAGGAAAAATGCGCATCCAGTTGCACATCATTAAAAAAATTGTCCTGGTAGAACGTTCGCCAGTCGGCGTATTCCGTTGACGACATACCAGCAAGCATGGCGCGCCAGTCCGGGCGACGAAATTCACGCGCCAGTTTCAGGACGAATGTCAGCTCACTGGCGAGGACTTTTCCAGACTGACCGGCTCAGTCACAGCGACATCCTCCGGAACATTTACTTCCTGCAGCGGCACCATGCCTGACAGCAGCTTCACGCTGTACTCTGCTGCGGAAACAATCTCCAGCGGCCAGGTCATCAGCACTTCATTCTGGATCTGCTCTACGTCTTCTTTCGGCGTTTTGTGCGTCCCTTTCAGGGGATGCCCATGCCATAACGACATGGCCACCAGCAGTGCGCCGGATTTAATCGTCATATCCATCGCCGCCTGCATGTCGGCATCGGTGATACTTTCCAGCGCCTTCAGGTGTTCAAGATGCTCAATACGCTGCAGTGCCGACAGCTCGTAGAGCGTGACTGTATTACCGTTACGTTCGAACGGTTCACTTTTTAAAAACATGGGTTACTCCGGAAAGCGGGGCCACAGCCCCGAAGATCAGGAAACGGTGACTTTACAGGTCGCGACAAACAACCCGTCATTGGTCATCACGATAATGTCGGCGGTTCCGGCGGCAATGCCGGTGACCGTCAGCACCGTACCGGCGACAGCCACCGTGGCTTTACCTGCATCCGTGGTGGTGGCCCGGAAAGATGGATCGCTCGCGCTGGCTGGCGTCACGGTGACATTCAGCGTGGTGGTGGCAGCAACTGCAACGGTGGCGGTCGATTTATCCAGGCTGACGCCAGTTACGGCAATCGCTGCAGCAGCGCTGTCTTCAGCAAGGCCTGGCTTGCCGTTATTGCTGATTTTGACAGAACGAGTAATGGTGTCTTTTGCCGTCACCGTTTTACCCAGGCTGCTTACCCAGCCACGGAACACATCGATGGCGCCATTCGGGTATTTAATTTTGTACGCCAGCACGGTACCGTCATCAAACCAGCGAACCAGATCCTGCTGCCCGCTCTCGGCAGGTTTCCAGGCCAGCGTAAAACTGGCCTCACCCGCCGATTTCTGCCCCTGCGAGGTGGCAGTCCAGTCGGCATCATCGTCGTCCAGGTAGGTATCGTCGTTTGATTCGGCAGTCAGTTCACCGGGCTGCAGGTCTTTAATCTTTGCCAGCCGCGTCCAGTCAACATCCGATACCGGGTTGGCGAACGGGTTACCCGATCCGGAATAAATCCAGAGCGTGGTGGTGGCACCCTTTACCGGCGCCAGTGGGTTTGGTGTAGTCATTACGTCCTCACATTTCGTAGGTAATGGAATATTTCAGATCAGCCGAACTCCACAGCCCAAGATCATCATCGCGCTGGTAGTCATACCCTTGCTGCACCATGTTATTGATCAGCAGGGAAAGTCCTGGCACATTGCCAAGCACCGGATAAATACGTGACTCCATCCAGTCATCGAGCTCGGAATCTGGTACCTGCGCTGGTAAAAAGATTTCGATATGCAGCGTGGCCTGCCAGATATCAGCATCCAGTTCTTCGCCGGTATACCCGGCATCCGTCAGGAAGACAGCGACCGCCGGAAAATCCCCCTCCTCCAGTACCGCTGGACGTCCGTCAAAATAGAGTGCGTCTTTACCAATATGGCTCTCCAGCGAATCAATAATCGCCTTTCTAATATCAGTGTGTTTCATCGTTTCAGAATCAGCCTGAGTTGGTTTTTAAGGGATGCCCGAAGTTCTTTAGGCATATCCGATTCCATTAGCTTCGGCAGCTCATCTTTAAATGCGGTCGTCAGTGGCGCTGCCAGTGGAATGCTGACCACTTCGATCGGATAGCGGGGTCTGGATGTCCTTCGCATCACATGCCAGCGGCCATTTTCCAGTTGTTGAATAAAGGCACCGGGGAAACGAAAAGGGCCAATACGCAACACACTATTGGCCCCTTTTTTATCCCGTTTTCTGCGGGATAACCGTACGCTGGCGGTACCCAGCTTTATCGCGGGCAGGTTGCCCCGGTTCACGCGAATCATTGCCATCGGATTTTTCGCCGTGGCGCGTTTTATCCTCGCGCGTTGTTTTACCAGCTTGCGTGGCACCCGAGTATCTTTCGAGACAACGGCAACGCTTCGGCTGACTGCCCGGGTGGCGACACGGTTAACAGCCTGCGCCGAGGCCCGCGGAACCGCCGTATTGCTGATGCTGTTCAGGTTTGCTATAGCCTGTTCAAGCCCTTTTAAAGACATAGTTTCCCCTTACCGGCGCCGGGTCGCTGCGGGGGGAGAACCCGTACCGAGCCAGACATGGCAGGATCCACAGTCATCAGGACCAATACGATCAACCCAGAAAGGCTTTCCGTTAATATCCAGCGTGTCCAGCCGCGCCAGTTGCCCAATCATTGCTGATTTCACAAACAGCGACGGGCTGGTCCCCTCGACACGGATGCCGGGTGTGGCGTAACCGATATTTTCCGGATCATCGAAAACACCACTCAACGTGACGCCAGAAATCGCGCCGGACGTTACCGTTGCAGAAGTCCCCATAACCTGCCGAATAGTGTCATCGGCCTGTGTTATTGCAGCATCAAAAAGGTTATCGAAATCAGCCACACAGCCCCCTGTTAGTGCTCGCGGACCAGTCCGAGTGCAACCAGACTGTCCGCATCCGCTTCTTTCACGCGGATCACGGTCCCCGCCTCGACAATAGATACCCGTTCATCGCGGGTCGCGTGCAGCGCCTCAATGTGCAGCGTGGCCAGCGCTTCGACGGCCATCAGCGCGTCATCTGTTCTACCGCTTAACACAGTATCCACTGGCGGCACGGGTTCTACGGCGCCGGTGGATGCACTACCATCACTCACGCCACCATTTTCAACACTATCGGTATCCGTGCCGTCATTCAGTTCTTCCTCCAGCTCTGCAATGCGCATAGAGAGCTCCTGAATGGTGCCACTGGTATTCACTTCCCGATCAAGCTGCGCGCCAAGTTCATTAAGCCGCGCAATCAACTTTTCTTTTTCAGTCATAAGAACAACTCCGGAGCAGGGCCCCGCAGGGCCACAGAATGGACATCAGGCGAGTTTGACAGACACGAACGCATCCGGGTCAGCCAGCAGCATCAGTGGTGCAGACTGGATCATGGTGAACTCACGCGCCGGATCGCCTGTCTGTACCCAGTTTTTCGGATAACGCGTGGAAGCATTAATGCCTTCACGCTGGGCATCCACATCCTGAATGCAGCCGTAGGTGCGCAAGCCGCGCGCCTGGGTATTACCCAGCACCATGCTCAAATCCGGCAGGTAGTTCTTTTTGGTGTCGTCTTCAATGTATTGCCCGGAGTAAACGACAATGGCCACATCGCCATACATTCCCTTATAGGAGACCGCTTCACCCAGATCTTTCAGCGCCGTTTCCAGTTCAGAGTTAGAACCGCGACGGGTGTCAAGCTTCTCTTTTACCGCTTTGAATGAACGGAACAACGCCCAGCCCTTCGGATCAAAGACGATAATATTGACCACGCCGCTGGCGTTCAGCGCATAGGTTTCAATATCGTCAGTGGGGTCATAGGTTTCTTTGTCGCGGGTGCTCCATGCCGCAGCGCCTGCCTGGATGATGTTGTTTCCGGCACTGCGTCCCATATCCACCTCAACCGGTTCAAACGCTTCGCCGGTCATGGTGTATTTACCGTTGAGGACAGCAGCCACCGCCTGTTTCTCTTCCACCTGGGCAATCGCCAGCTCCTCATCCTTCATGTTCTGCAGGATAATGCGACGGCGGCGGTAGGCCGGGTCAGCCAGATTTTGCGGATCTTCATCCGGCAGGCGACGCAGCGTCATCTGTGGATTTACCTCGTGCTTGGGTTTGACGTAACCCGGCGTAAACTCTGACGTTGCGCCGCCGCGGGAGCGGATAACCTTGCCGGAAATAACAGGCGAGACATACAGCGCCATGTTGACCATGCCCGGGATTTGCGACAGATACACCTTCTCGGTGCTGAAGGGATAGCTTTCACGGAAGAAGATACGCAGGAAAAGCGGATCGAACTTGAATTTCTTCTCATTGACCGCCAGCAGTTGGGCCGTTGTGTAAGTTGACATAGATGTTTCCTGTAAAAAAAGCCGCGATGGCGGCTTCTGTGGATGATGGTTAGTATTAAGTCGGATGTCAGACGATACTGATGGCTGTACCTGCGAATGCGTTGCGTTTGATGTGTTCATCCGTCACCGCATCCGGCCAGAGCACATCTTCAATACGGAAAGAGCCGGACTTATAGAATGCCAGCTCAGTGCTGCTCTGGTCGGCAGACACCGCCAGAACGCCACAGGCAGCCCCAGCATGCTGGCCATCCCAGACGGTCAGCTTGCCGGAAGTGGCATCCAGCATCAGGGGCGTCATCGCCGGTACTGCTTTCGTCAGTTCACCAGGTGCAAAACCGGTATGCGCCGGATCACTGTTCCCGAGGGGCTGATTGTGCGTAAATTGTTCAGTGTTAGACATGTTGACCTCTTAAACAGGCGTATTTAACAAATCGTCACCCGCTTTGGCAGAAGCGCTACCTGCCGTTACGGTGCCGGGTGCGGTTTCCATCAGACGATCCAGCGCGGTATCCGTACGCGCCTGGGCACTCTGAGGAGCCGCGGCAAGGATGCGCTGGGCACTTTCCACCGTCATCCCTGGCGTTTCCGCCAGCGCGCGCGCCTGTGATTCACGCCCTTTCGCCTCTTCACAGTTCAGGATCCCCATAATGCGACCGTTTTCGGCTGCGACCGCCGCTGCCAGCTGGCTGCTGATATCAACAGTTGCACCCGCTGCAGGGTCAGTAACGACCGCAGCAGGCACGTCAACGGTGGTCACGGTCTGGTCAGCAGATGCTGCTGGTTGAGTGGTATCTGCGGATGCAGTAGTACCTTTCATGCTTCCTCCTCGGGAAATCATCGTTCGTTTGTTAATTGCATCGCGCATAACGTTCAGCGCATCCATGTTGTTGACCAGCTGCTCCGCCAGGCCGTTGTCTACTGATTCCTGGCCTGAAAACACAGCGGCTTCAGTATCAAGAACGGCCTGTACCGACATGCCGGTATAACCTGCCACCTTTTCAGCGAACATCTGCCGGGTAGCGTCAATACGCGCCTGAAAATCTGCGCGTACCTCTTTGGGTAATTTCTCGTAGGGGTTCCCGTCCACCTTGTGATCGCCGCTGTAAATCAACGTGACCTCAACGCCGCTGGTTTTAAGGGCGGCGCCGTAATTGCTGTGGGCCATCATGACCCCGATAGATCCCGTTCTGGCCGTCTGCGTCACAAGCCGACGTGATGCCGCACTGGCAATCAGCTGGCCAGCGCTGCAGTTCATATCGTTGGCTAACGCCCAGATGGGTTTGGTATCCCGCATACGGGCGATGATGTCCGCGCAGTCAAAGGCACCCGCCACCATTCCACCTGGCGTATCCATATCAAGAAGAATGCCGTCTACACCCGGATCGCTGATTGCCTGCTGGAGGCGGGCGATGATGCCGTTGTACCCCGTCATCCCCGAATACGGCTGAAGTGAGCGGGTTTTACTGACCAGCGTCCCGGAAACAGGCAGCACCGCGATACCATCAGTGACCTGGTAGCTTCGCGCCGGCTTTGGTCCCATGTCCTCATCATCACCAAAGAGTGCCAGCGGTTCAGCCATCTGCTCTGCGCCAAGCGTCACGCCCGACACGGTATCGGTCAGACGGGTGATACCTAACTGACCAGCGAGAGCACAAAAGAAAACCCGCGCATAGGCGGGTTCAAGTAAAAGCGGCTCATTGAAAGCCATACTGGCAATGTGCGGGAGATTACGCAGCTCTGGCGTCATCTGTCCCCTCCTCATTCGATTTTTTCAGTCCAGACTCAAAGGCCGAAGCCGCCCACGCTGGCGGTTTAAGGCCCGCAGCACGACGCTCCATCGTTTCACGAACCTGCTGGGCAAAGATTTCCTGATAGTCTTCCCCGCGTTTGGCGCATTCCTTCTCATAGGTGCTCAGCCCCGCCTCAATGAGCATGACTGCCTCCTGCACCTCCTTCAGTCCGTCAATGGCCATTCGCCCGGAGCCGATCCAGTCAGCATTTCCCCAGGCGCTTCTCGCCTCCTGAAAACTGAACCGGGCTTTAGACGGCAATGTCACCACGCGGCGGACAATGGCCTCTTCCAGCCAGCATAAAAACATCTGACAGGCCTGGCGGGAGGCAACAAATTTGCGACGCCCCATAAAGTACGCCCAGGACTCGTTAGCACTGGCGCGGGCGGTGGAATAACTCATCTGCGAATAGTTGCGAGAGAGTTGCTCATACGACACCCCCAGCCCTGCAGCAATGTAGCGCAACAGAGATTGTTCAAACGTCGAATAGCCGTTGTCAGTGTCCTGCGCTGACTGAAGATTCAGGGAGTCGCCCGGCATCAGATGCGGCACCTTCGCGCCCCCGAGACGAACCGGCGCCGCGGTATAGTACGAGGCCATCTCCCCCAGCCAGCCAGTCATCTTGCTTTGCTGCTCTTTACTGTCTGAGCCGAGAATAAAGTCCATCGCGGTTTGCGTATCCAGCTCACTTTCAATCGTGGCGGCATACATCGCCTTGACAATCGCGCTCTGGAGCTGCGTATTCTGCAGCGTATCGAGCATTTTCATTTGCTCCATGACGCTGTAAAACACGTTGGCACCGCGTGTCTGCCCATCTTCCAGGGGTTCAAACACGTGGATAAAGGAAGGCCGCCCGCCGGGCAGTTCACGCGGGATATAGGTCCACTTCTGCGCCATCCACCCCGGATAGCCATCCTCGCTGACGTAATATCCCAGCGCGGCGCCACTGTCATTTGTTCTGACACCTGCCCGACAGTTTCGCGTGTCTCCGGCGTTATTGGGGTTGCTGATGCGTTTTGGGCTCACCATTTTGAACTGTGTGCGGAAAAGACGCGTGGAATCACTGTCCCAGGTGGCCTGTGCACATAACTCACCGTTAAACGCATGCATGGAAACACCCTCGCGGATCATCATGGTGAATGTACGCTTACGTTCCGCATCAATGCAGCAGCAATCATCCTCCGCAAATTCTTTCCAGGCCGCCTCAACTTCACGGGAGAACGCCCGGGCCTCTTCCTCCCCAATGCCAAGAAAACGCCAGCTGGGCCGATAACTGAGCCGGAAAAACGACCCGACAATGTGGTCCTGATGGAGCTGTACCGCGTTTGCCGCATAGCCGTTATTGCGGACCAGATCGTCAGCGCGCGCGTTACCACGGGAAAAATTAGGCAATAACGCAGCATCTGCGCTTTCACTCGGTGGATTCCAGGCGCGGAGCTGACCGCCAAAGCCACCAGCACCGCCATGATATCCGGCATAATCCCGTAGAGCGGTTTTACCGTCCGGTCCTAACAAAGCAGGTGTTTTCATGCGTAAAATCCTGCCGGTCCCCGGCGTCGTGGAGTGGTGCCAACCTGTGACTCAAGTTCGGCAATGTATTTTTTCAGGTCACTGACGGAGGTCGCGGTAAACTCAACCCGCCGGCCGTCTTTTTGCACCGTTGCCACCCGCTTTCCCATCATGAGATCGTGCAACGCAGCGCGGGCGGCATCCAGATCAGTCTGTGTCGCCATTATTCATCTCCAGATAATGCCCTGGCATAATCAGCCAGGGTTTTGTTATTGGTCCGGTTCCCCTCTTCCTCCAGCAGGCTTGCGAGCAGTGAATCAAGATTCAGTTGCCATCGCGAAATACTGATCCGCAGGGCAGCCAGCGCGTACACGAAGCAGTCCAGCGCCTCATTTCGTCGCTTTTTGCTGTCCCAGACGATTTTCTTACGCCCGTCCACCCATTTTTCAACCTGCTCCTCAGCAGTAAGCTGCTGTGCCTCAGCCAGATCGTAAATTTCTGGGTTATTGGGAAAATGCACGGCACCGGCAAGAGGTTCACTCCCTTCCGGCTGAAGTGTGAAGCGGTTATAAATCTGCTCCTTTGCGGTATCTGTACCCACTTCCGTCAGATAAACGCCGTTCTTGTTGCGTTTACGCGGCATATTCGCCACAGGCTTACCGTAAACGGAAGCCCCTTTAATCGGGATCACGCGAAACAGACCATGCTTTTTTGAGCGATTGTAGACAATTGTGGGGTCAATACCGCCGATATCCCAGCAGATACGGGATACCGACATTTCCACGCCATTCTTTCGGGGGTAGGTTTTGTTAATCGCCTCGTCCACCCTGACGAGAGTAGCTTCATCATCATGACGGCCCATAATGATCTGCCGGTCAATCAGCCAGCTTTCCTCACCGGGCCCCCATCCCCAGACGCGCATTTCATATCGATCCAGCTGGGAGTCAATCCCGGCTGTCAGATAAGCAACACGATCCGGTACGGATGCCCCGAAAAACTCTTTACGTTCGGCCATGATCTCCGCGTCAGGCCGTTCACCAATTTTAGGCTCCCATGTTTCGCCCAGAGTGGTGTTAACGAAGGTTTTACGCTTTCCGGTATCCCCTTTCGTTTTTAGCCAGTCTTTAACGATCTGTACCCAGGTGGTAAACGGGCTGTATGCCGTCCAGATGTGAAACGTCACGCTGTCTGGCGGGTCGATTTCGGTGCCTGTTGATGAAAACCAGGATAAACCGTCGCGCGTCCAGATCCCGGTGGTGTCGCAGATGTAACGAGCTTCAGTGAAATCCAGCTCCTGCTGCTTAATGACGCAGGCATTATGTTCGCACAGGTAAAAGACGCTGGAAGGTTCGCCCGGTGTCCATTTGAACCCGAACGGGGTCTCTTTGTCGCCGAACTTAAGGTACTGCTCTTCACCACAGTGCGGACAGGCAACATGAAAACGCATGAAATGCCCGGACTCGCTGGCAGCACGCTCAATCTGGCAGGTTCCCTTTGTTTTTGGCGTTGATCCGCGAATAGATTTGGGCCAGACAGAGCCCTCAATACGTTTATCACCGAGAAACGTCGGGGAACCCTCTTTCTCAATATCCTCATCAAAAGCAGCGAGTTCGTCATAGCCGGCAACATCCACTGACTTTTCACGATAGTTTTTCGCCGCCTTACCACCCAGACACCAGAACCCGCGACCGTTGGAGAAGCGTTTCATGCTGAGCGTATTGTCCCGGTGCTTTTTGCCATACCAGGGGGCCAGCGCCAGAAGTGACGGAATATCGCGAATCGTCGGCTCAACATGCGACTTCATGAAGTTTTCGGCGTCACCATCAGTGGGCAGCCAGATAAGGGAATTTCGCTGCTTGTGCTGAATAAAATACGCATAAACACCCAGCAACATTTTTGAATAGCCAACACGGGCAGACTTAACAACGTTAACTTCACGAATGTAGTCGTTACCCATCGCATTCATGATCGCGCGTTGAAACGGCAACGTTTCCCAGCGCCCTTCCTGATAGGCCGACTCTTTGGGGAGATAGTAATTATCGTCTGCCCATTCAACCGCCGTTTGCGGCTCAGGCCGGTACAGCGAAAGTAGCCCTGCGCGCGCAGAGTGCTGCAGCCCCTTAACCTGACTGTTCGATATATTCACTCAGCAACCCCGGTATTATTTCATCCAGCGCAGCTGCTTTGTTCATGGCCTTAATGATGTCCTTCTTGAGGAAATCAATATGTCGGTTTTCCAGCTCCGGGAAGCGCCGCTGAACCGACAGAGGAACTCCATCAAGAATGCTGGCTACTTCTCCGGCCATCCGCGACAGCACGAACGTGCAGAATGCGGTTTCCACCACCTCAGCGGAATCTTTTGCATTTTTTAGTTCCTGGGCGTCTGCCTGCGCCCGGGTAAGGCGGTGACGCTCATAGTCAATCGTACCTGGCTGGAGGTCGGATTCCGATGCAAGACGAAGGTCTTCCACCTCCTTGCGTAATTTCTCATTCTCAATCGCCGCGTCGCGTGCGGAATACCATTCAATAGCCGCGGAAGATTCATAGAGGACCTCATTACCTTTTCCGCCACCACGTGCTACAGGCATTCCCTGATCCTGCCAGTTCTGAATGGTTCGCACGCTGACCCCAAATATTTCAGAAAGACGCTTTTTGTTGACCTCCATAGCTCACTCCATGCACGAAAACAGAGAAAGGAAACGCCCTCTAGTTATTTAGCCGTTTTTAAGGCTTATCGTTTCCTTTCTTTTCAGGGGTGTTTGCAGTTAAAACAATGAATTAGCGAGAAGAAGAACGGAAACGGCAAATGCCAGAAAATTTTCATAAATAGCGAGAATCTGCGAGGTCGCCGCCCCGTAGCGCGCCGATATGCCGGAAAGGACCCGCAAACGATAATAGTTACCATTTACACGTAAAAATTAACGACTGCGGGAATTCCAGATCAGTCCACCGGGCTGACATTCTTTCTGGATGGCTTTACGGATGGTCTCTTCAAAATCAGGCATTGCTTTATCGCGCGCCAGTGCATTTTTCAGAATGCTATAGATGTTGCTACCGATACCAGAAGTATGGGCTTCATTGTTGCAGTTAATACCGATAGATACGGTATAGGTAGATGGTGTTGTCTCACCGCCGCAGGCATGTTGCTGATAGCTTTGAGAGCATGCCCTGGCATTTGCTATAGCCTCAGCCAGATCGTTAACTGCCTCCCCGACAAGAGGGCGACCACTTCTCCATGCATCGTCAAGAATCTTGCTAACATCGATGCTGTCATTGCTGGTCTTCGGCTTCGGCGTTTTTGTAGGTTCTTCGAACTTCCCCATTCGCCAGGCAATAGAACCATCAGTCCGATAGCCAACGATTTCGCCATTGCCATAACTGACGTGGCCACCTTTCGGTTTGCGTTTATCTTTCACACGTAGATGTTCAGGGAAGAAAGAAGCATCACCCCAAACTGCATGGCGGCGACCTTTTAAATCGTAGTGTGCGCTACCTGCAGGACTTTTGAGAATCAGGCCGTCGTCGGTCATTGTTACGCGCATGCCCAGCATTGCCTGCTGCAGCGATAAATATTTCATGAGGGGTTTCCTTTTAGACGTGAGCCTTTCGCACGGCAAAGCCGCCAAGAGTTAACGGTTTACCCAGGCTCACTACTGAAAGACTCTCTTTGATGTGCGCGTGCGATGCGCATAAAAAAGCCCCACATACGCGAGGCTTTTTATTTAGATAGGATTGAATGCAATGCAATGTATTTTCAGATTTTCTCTTCTCGATTCAAAGTCACTCATTAAACTCTCAAAAACCTCAACTGCACTAACTCCCTCCTCAGAGGTGAAAGTATCAGAACCGGAATATTCAAGTAACTTTTCACCCGTTACTGAGTCATAAGCAACCCATGAAAAAAACCAGTATTTTTTAATATTCATTGCCCCTCCGCTTTCTAGAGTAGCATATATAACATTATCCTAGGAATTCAGTGAATGTTCATCACGAGTTATTCTTTAATATTTCTAGCACATCAACTTGCGACAATGTTATTTGTGATTGTTCGACGGACAGGCGTCGGATAGCTTCATTTGCTACATGATTGATAAACATTTCATGCTGCTTAATTATTTTTTCAGCTTTCGTAATTAGAAGATTCCACTCTTCTTCAAATGACCCTCGTTCAGAGGAATGCAACGACCTGTAATAGTAGCGGAACAACTCAGAAGCCATAAAAAAATCTGGCCATGCTCCTTTGTAATCGCCAATGAGATGCTTATATATCTCACGATTAAATTCTCCACATACAAGGCTTTCGGATATAGCTCCGCTGAGTAAGTTGATAACCCGGTTACCCAGATGAAAGTTAATTTGTTGTAAATCAACAAAATCCGGATGAGGGGCACGACCACAATATGAATCGCCCACTATGGTTGTGGCAATGACTATGTCCTCGCTTGCCTTTTCAAGTATCCAACCCGTTATCCAATGACCTGCCTCATGCTTAGCATTGCTTACCGTTATTTCTTTTCTCATAATCCCACCACCGAAAAGTGAAGCCTAATCATACCAGTTTTCAACGCTTCACTATGTGGTCAACCATGTTGTTATTTGACTCTCTCACTTGGTCATAAACGCGTTCACACGTCATCCCGGCGGCATAGCGCTCATCAGCGATTCCAGCATATCGTTTAGCTTCTGCTGCAATACTTCCGAGCATGTCGGCGAGCATTCTGGCATGGGCTCCGGCTGTCTTGCTTCTGACGGCAACGGCAAGATTTGCGGTGTGCTTTGCGGCGTCCAGGCGGGCGGCAAGCTTTGTTGCTTCGGTGCGCAGCTGGTTAACAGTGGCAGACAGGCCAGCAGCAGTGGCAGCAGATTTAGCGGCTTGTGCTTGTGCATCTTTTACAGCCTCATCACGGGCAATAATACGCCCTTGTTCGATCATGCGGGCGGCGGTCTGGGCGTTCGCTGTTTGCGATGATTCCACGCTGTCACGTTCAGCCCACTTCTTTTCCCAGCCGCGATTGCTCCATACGTTTCCGGCGATAAATGCGACGGCCACCAGCACCGAAATGGCAATGAACTGATAGCGCAGGCTCACTGGTCTATCCCCCAGCACGTCAGCGCGCTTTCCTGGTCTCGCCGTTCTACTTGCCCATAGCAGCCGTTTTTCTGGCCTTTGGTCAGACGACAGTCGCGGCCACCGTCTTTAATCCACCAGCGGATCGCTTCACACGCGCCAATACGGTCACCAGCATTAATTCGCTTATAGAACGTGGACGGGAAACATTTTCCCGGGCCGATGTTATATGGGCAAAAAGAAGCAATCCCGGCTTTCTGTGGTTCGGTCAGTGGTACCTTGATATTTCTCTCAACCCACACCAGCGCCTTATCGCGTTCTATGGCGTTCACCCGGGCGCATTTCTCAGAAGACATCTTCATGCCCTGAACTACTGGCTTACCATCAACCATCGTGGCGCCACGGCAAATGGTCCAGTGTCCGCCACCGTCGCGGTATGCCGTAAGGCTATTACCCTCTTTCTCATTAAGAAACTGATCGAGAATCACAGGTGCAGAAGCCCCCGCAAGAATCAAACCAACGACCGCTGCGCTCAGTTTATTCTTCAGCTTTGGTGGCATAGCCATTGCGACGATCCTCCCGTTCTTTCCAGCGGAAATACCAGTTCACTGCACAGGTAATAACGGTGCATGCGATACCGACAATAATTGCCCAGTCGCTCAGGCTTAACCCTGCAATTCTGTCGGCCAACATCCAGGACACCTCTTTTGCTGTTTTAGCTGTTTCGGCATATGCCTTCGCTGATACACCGCAGCCGGCAAGCGTGGTTCCTGATCCATATGAAAGTCTGCTGTAAATGGTGCTCATTCTGGTCATAGCCTCACCTCCGATAGTTCGGATGGCGCTGTGCGTGATTGAAGGGGATCAGGCAACCGGGATCTTATGTTCAAGTAAAAATTAAGGATGATTCCCGGTGCCTGAAGATGGTGATCACCACAGCAACGGAGAAGCGTGGTGATCGTTATGATTTTTTCAGTTTTTCCACCTCTTCGGTGGTCTGTATAAACCTGTCTTCCTCCAGTTCTACACCGATCGCCCGACGGCCAAGTTCTATTGCTGCTTTCACAGTTGAACCAGAGCCCATAAAGAAATCGGCAACGATATCCCCCGGCCTGCTGCTGGCGCTAATGATCTGCTTCAGCATGTCGGCAGGTTTTTCGCATGGATGTTTGCCCGGATAAAACTGAACAGGCTTATGCGTCCATACGTCGGTATACGGAACTAGAGCGGAGACAGAGAAGCAGCGCCGGAGAGTTTTGTATTCCTCCAGCAATTCTGAATACTTGCGGTTTAATGACTGATAGGTAGCTACCAGCTGGTGGTGAGGATGTTCAAGTTTCTGCTCAATGTGCTTATCGATAGCGATCCGCGTGAACAGTTCCTGCAATTTTCTATAGTCCACTTCATTTGGTAGTTGCCATTGGCTTGCACCAAACCAGTGTGACGCCATGTTTTTCTTTCCTGTTGCCTCAGCTATTTCTTTCGAGCTGACACCCAGTGATTCACGGGCATTACGGAAGTAATCAATCAGCGGCGTCATAATGTGCTGCTTTAGCTCTGTGCTTTTCCTTTCGTAAACATCCTCTTTACCTGTATACGGCCCAAGATAGTGCTCAGCAAACAAAATCCGTTCCGTAGATGGAAAGTACGCACGCAGGCTTTCTTTGTTACATCCATTCCAGCGGCCTGATGGTTTTGCCCAAATTATGTGATTCAAAACGTTGAACCGGGCACGCATCATAATCTCTATATCTGAGGCCAGTCGGTGACCGCAAAACAGGTAAATGCTGCCAGCAGGTTTAAGAACGCGAGCATACTCAGCCAGACAGCTATCAAGCCAGCGTAAGTAGTCCTCGTCCCCCTTCCATTGGTTGTCCCAGCCGTTGGGTTTCACTTTGAAATACGGCGGATCCGTAACTATCAGATCAATAGAGTTATCCGGGAGGGTGGCGACGTAATGCAGGCTATCAGCGTTGATTAACTCAACACTGTTTATTTTTACAGTACTTTTCATAGATCAGTAAGCGTAACTCTGATAGGCTCACGTTGCTTTTGCGCTAAAGCAGTGGGCCTTGGTTAGCTTGTGACCTGAAAGCATGAGCTGATGGCTGGCCGGGTGCGCTAACACCCACCAGCCGCCCATTTCCACAGCAGAAAGCCCCCATTACTGGAGGCGTTTATAACATCCAAACTGGTAATCAGATAAACCCGCCATCACCAGCTGTGTGAGAATGAGCTGGCAACGTTCTCGGCTAAGGTGGGTATTCTGTGCAATCTCCCCAGCCGTTGCTGGTTTATCGCTTAACTCATTGAAAACAGCCTTCGCGGTTTCTGTCATATCTTCCTGATTTAGCATGTCTTTTACCTAAAATTATTTGCGTGACATACAGATAACTCTGGTTGTAAACAGCAGCAAGAAGTCTTTGCAAAAGACATAAAAAAACCCGCCGAAGCGAGGTTGTGAAATGCTTTAAGTTCGTGTCTAAGTGACCACTCTTAACACAGTAATAGATAAAATGCGGACCGCGTTAGTGATTTTGTATTTTTTTCTCTGTAAATTACATATCTAAATAACTAACCCCATCCATTATGAGCCTTAAAGATATCGGGCCTAGCAAGGAAAGTCATGGAGAAGTCTACTTCCTTTAAGGTGTTTTATGACGCCGATGATAAAGAATTGTCGAAACACGCGATTGACGCAGAAGATCTTGGAAAATCAATACTTTCCATGACGACACTAATTAACAAAGCCGATGATTTATTAAACGATGGCAATAAATCGGTTAAGGTCTTAGTTTCTGCCCCACTCAAGAAAGGTTCAGTTGGTATTGCTTATACTGTTGTGCAACTTTTACCTGATGCAATAGATGTTCTAAAAACTATTGGGATAGTGGGAACTGTTGGTGCGGCTGCACATGCTAGTGCGTTGTCTTTGATTAGGCAGTTGGGGTCGAAAAAGGTCGTTTCGGTAACTAAAAAAGCTGGAACAGATATGGCAGTCCTTGAGTTTGAAGATGGAGATATCGAATGCCCGTCAGCTGTTGCCACTCTTGTAACCGAGCCAGTGATTCGTGATGCTTTGATCTCTGTTGTTCAAGGTCCACTTGAAGGAAAAGAGTCTCCTGTTTTCAAAATAGTAGATGGAAATGACGAAGTACTGGTGAAACTCGAAGGAGATCAGACCGAGGAAATTAAGCCGCTTCCAAGAGGAACGCTGCTGACAAAAACCGTTGAAGAAAAAGAAGTTAATGTTAAGTTTACTCAGGTTAATTTCCACAGCGAGAAAGGCTGGAGAATGGATTACAACCAAGAGGAGCATTCCGTACTACTTACAGACTATGAGTTTTTAGCTAAAGTAAGGATGGCCGAGGGGACTGTAACTAGTGAGGATATGTTCTCTGTCCTTTTAGAAACAACCCGTACCACTTCAGCGCGAGGAAAGACCGAAAAGTACGTTATAAAAAAAGTACTTCGGCATCGAGTGATGCAGGGGAAAAAATTGATATAGCCACGGTAGAACCTAATGATACAGCAACAACTTTTACAAATCGTGTTTTGGTTGGGGGTAATTATAAGCCTTCCGACCTTCTATCGCTTTGTATATGCTGGCTCAGCACTGCTGTGGCGCAAGGTCTTCCCTACCAAAGTTGTGGAACTTAGGTTCTACAATGCAAATCGTTCGCTCGAAAAAACTGTCACTCTTCGTTTAAATCAAGAAGATGGCAAGAAAATCGTTGATCTAATTGATGATGCAACCAATCATGGGCATTCAAAAAAATGAGCGACGATAAGAAAAATATGTTAAGCACCAACTCTGGACTCACTACTGGGGGCCTTGGTGCTGTTTTGACGACTTTAGTTCCTCTTGTCGCGCCAGAACAGAACAGTGAGTGGCGTCCTTTCTTATACGCTCTCGCGCCTTTAGTTTCTGCTGGGATAACCTACGTAATGATGTACGTTATTAATCGACATGGACTTGAATCACCAGCTGAAGCAGCCCTACGGAATAGGCTTGAAAGAGATTTGAAGGGCATCGACGAACAATTGAAAAGCCCGCACGTAAGTGAGAAATTTAGAGCTGAGCTAATTCAAGACCGTGAGGAAACCGTTAGGAAGATTGTCAATATTGGTAAAACTGTTGAAGTTATACCTTCCGGTACAGCCAAAGAAGACTAAACGGTCTCGAATACCGTTTAGTCTATCAAAACTAATAATCCATCTCTAACCGTATGTCTAACATAGACAAACAGCCGTCGATAAATCCTTCCGCCATCTGTATCTCAATACGAATCAGTTTCTCGTCCTTCTTTCGCGCTTTTGCTATCTTCCTCTTCGAGATACCGTACAGGTAATGAGCGACAAGAAGCGAATGCTCATATGGCTTTCGGCTTTTCAGTCGTGCCAGGCAGCCTTCAATGATAAGCGCATCATCATCTGTACATGACAACCTGGTTTTGCTTGTCTGCGGTAAAAGTCCCTTGAAGCCAGCGGCAATATGGGAATAGTCAACACCAGAGTTATCAGCTGATGCCCAGCCCCCCCAACGTTCTAAAACCATCTGAATATCACGCATTACTTTTCTCCATACACTTAAGCTTTCGCAATTACGCCGATCGCCAGCGCCCGATCCATAAAACGCAGTAGCAGCTCAAGCTGCGTACCATGCTTCTGCTCGAATGCCAGTACATCGGCGTGTAACTCATCGTGGCACTCTCTGCACAGAGGGATCACGAAGAGATCATGGGCTTTTGTTGCTGTCCCCCCCATACCGTGCCCTACGATATGGTGCGGATCATCTGCTGGCCGTCGGCAACACTCACAGGGCTGTGTTTTAACCCAGCGGGTGTACGTCTCATTTATCCAGCGGCGACGTTTTGGCCTGAGCATAAAAGACTCTGGCGACTCCGGATCAACAGAGAGCGTGAGGATCTTCTTCGCCTTCTCCTGCACGAGTCTGGTTGCTGACGAGGAAGGCACTATGTCGCTTTCCCTCATGACAGAACGGATCTTCTCATCCGGAAGGCGCAGCCCTTTGTGCGCAACGCTTTCCGGAATAACATCAGCCAGGTCGTTTCTGACCATCCACCAGCACAGTTCCGGAAGCGTCAGGATATGAGACTCGGGAAAACCAGAATCACGCCGAATGACTTCCAGAATCCAGGATACCAGGTTTCCGGCCGCTATACCTGCAAGCTGTTCGGTATGCTGCCCCGACAAAGTGTGATCGCAATGCCAGCACAGGCGAATGCTTCCTGGTGGGTGCCGCATTGTTGTGAAGTTCTTGTCGTGCCACGTTGAATGTGGCCACTGGCATTCAAACCGATTACTCAACCATTGCTCAAGGGAAGGAAGCCCACCGGCACGCTGAATAACCCTCTCATTCTCGAAGACCTGACGCATTACCGGATCATCAGCCAGCGGCTGAATGGCTGCCGGAACAGCCCCGGTACTGAATGACGCCATTTCTTCTGGTTCAGGCTCGAGCAGAACGCGACCACGCATGAAGAGGTGCATCAGTTCCGCACCGGGACGGAACAGCACAATCCCCATACGATGGGCGATCTCGGGGGTAAGCAGAGCTCTCACGCGACCTGCCCCCTGGCAATGTGTTCTGCCCACAGTCCACCAATCCAGCGCACGCCTTTCGCCGTGAATCGTGCCTGGCTGAATGCATGATTTGAGGTTACGGATGTACCGGTTTTCACTTCAAAACGGCCCGCATCAATATGCTGATGCCGTGGGGTCATCGTTCCGCCAAGGCGATACATGATGTCGTTCTCAAGGAGGAATAACCGCAGATCTGGCTCTTTGGCCTTAAGCAGTTTTGCCACCTGACGGAATGACATTGACCCACTGGCTGTACAGTACCGATCAACAAACGCTACCTTCGGCGCCGCGGCAGCCAGTTCGTTAGTCAACTGCTGTTTTTGTTCTGCAAGGTCAGCTGCAAGACGTAGGGCTTCAGAGAATGATTGAGGAATCGTCTGCTGCTGTGCCTGCTCAAGCTCCTGCCAGCGATCAACCAGACGTGCGGTAAACTCCGGCGACAGCTGCGCGACAACGATATAACTGTCCCGCTTCCCTATCAGATAAACCGATACCGACTGATTGAGGTGATTTTTAACTTCCCCCATTGGGGGGAGTTCAATAACACCGCGCTCTGCCAGGCGTTCAATGGACCGTTTAACATGGTCATGTCGTGATTCCACCAGCTCAGCAATATCGCTGCTGGACATGGTTAATGCTGTTGTTGCTAACTGGCTCATACTTTTCTCCATATCAGGCGGCTGCACCCGCCGGTTCATATCTGCTGATCGTTATCTCTACCCGACCTTTCGGCACAACGGGTCCCCATTCCACCAGCATGCGCTTAATCTGGCTGTCGTCTTCCCAGACACCCGCATGCGTCAGCGCGTCAAACAGGGCTTTGTTGTAATTATCGATATCCCGGCGGCGCGCATCCGGCGGGTACAGAGTGATTTCTACCGCTGCCAGTTCAGTCGATGGCTTCGGGAGACGTCGTAATTGCTCAATGATCGCCACGCAGGCAGCGCTTTGGTATTTACGGCCATCAGCGCTAATGAGGTGACGACCGGCCAGCGGCCCCTTGTTAGGGGCGCGCCAGTAAGTATTCACGCTCGGAGGAAAAGGCAGGACCAGTTTCACGCAGCCTCTCCCCGCATATTGCGAACAAGTTCAGAAGCAGCAGTAATGATTTCGCTGGTGGCAGTCCGCTCCAGCCAGAGTTGATTGATGTTGGCTTTCAGCTTGTTCTGCTGTGATTCATCCAGCATGTCAGCGCCGTCTACCTGGTCGAATACAATTCCAACCTCCAGCGGCCAGATACGGGACTCGGGAAGCGGATCCGATACTGGTTTAGCTTTCTCACGGATGTGCATGCGGATCTGGCGAATATTGGACCAACTGGAAACATCCAGGCTTCCCATAGCTGCAATGAAATCAGTACTGTTCATGCCATATTCACCAGATGCTTCAAGGGCAACAGTCCGAATACGTTCCGACATATCCAGGCGCGCAGCAGCGTCATCGAATTCAATCGACAACAGCCACTCATCCACACCGAACAAAATACTCTCACGAATAAGCAGCTTCGCTTTGTCGATCGTTAATGGTGATACCTGAGTGAATTCCGGTGCTTCGACAGAATCCGCCGCCCAGGTATGCCCAAACTTCGATTCACTGAATGTGTATTCTTCTTTATCGCCGAACGCAGCTCTAACGCATGCCCACGCCTCGACACCGCTGATATCAAAAATATCTTTCTGGGTAAGTGGCAACTCTGCTTCTGGCTTGTCAGCTACAGATGGTGTGGCAGTTGCAGGTTGAGACTTGCTGGCAGCAAATTGCGCCAAAGTCATAAACGCCCGCCCTTTTGCCTCCAGTTCTGTACGGTTGATATAGCTGAACCGCTCACCACGCCATGACTTATCGAATACAGCTATAGCACCGGCAAAAAACGCGCTGGTGGGTTTCTGTTTTTCGTCAGCAGGTACAAACCACACAGGCAGATCGAACCCAATACGACCACGAATAAACATGATGTGATCGGCATCTTCCGGCCACCATGTTTCACTTGTGGCAGACTTCACCAGGTAAATATAGCGACCACCTCTTTCACGCATGTCCATGGTGTGATTCATGATGTGCGTCATACCCGTAATCGCCTGCTTGTCGTGATACTGGGAGCGGCTATATGGAGGGTTGGCAAAAGCCGCGCCGCCCAGTTCATCCAGACGTTCAGACCAGTTCTGTGTCAGCGCGTTATCTTCGGCGGTGTACCATGCCGGGCATTTCGCGTTGTCGGCGTCAGCAAACAAGTCCAGAACTAATGGACCAAATAGCGCGTTGATCCCCCAAAAAAGCAGATCCGGTGTTCGCCACTGATCGCCAACTTCTTTCAATTCGTGGGCTGGTTGGCTACGTAGTGCCGCCAGCGACTGGCAATATTTGTTTAACGTCATCCTCTGAACCCCTCTGGAATCGTTGTATCAACCGGACCAAAAGCCATCACATCGCGCTTTTTCGCACCCCAGTCAGCGCGTTTAGGCCGTCCTTTCTGCTCCCAGCGGGTAGCGCTTTGCAGATAGCTCTCGAATTTCTTCGGGCCGAACAGCGTTTCCGGGCGCATGTACTGGTACTGCTCGTCGTTCTCGTGCCAGTGCTCATGCTTCAGGTCGATAACCAGTTGCAGGTCTGCAACGCTGTATCCCTCACGCAGTCGGGCACGGATGTTCTCTAGGGATGTTTTGGATTTCTGATACCGGGATCCGCTGATCTGGTTCAAATGGGTCAGAACCAAAATTGCCTGATCAGTAATCACGACTTCAGGGTCTGGTTGCGCCGCAACCGGACAAGAGGGTTTTGAAGTTACTTGTGGATCTTGTTTTGATTTTACTGACGGATCCCCGCCAGATTCTGACGGGTCAAAACCGCCGTTTTTGACGGATTTCGACGGGTCAGTTTTTGAGGCGTCAAATTTTGATGCGTCAGATTTTGACGTGTCAGAATCTGACAGTTGAGAAAATGCGGCAGCCTGAAGTTTCGCCACATTCAGGCGGTACACGTTCGACGCATTACGGTTACCATTACGGCGCTGTGTACGCGTGAGCCAGCCATCTTTTTCAAGCTTTGCGATTGCCGTTCTGATCGTGCTAGGCCCTGCGCCAAGCTGGCGAGCAATAGTTTCAATGGACGGCCAGCACACTCCCTCATCGCTGCTGAAATCAGCGAGGCGAGCCATGATCGCGACACTAGACAACTTCATGCCCGACGCCGCGCAACCATCCCATACGTAGCCGGTTAATTTAGTGCTCATGATCGTCCGTTATCTCCCTGAACTTTTGCCTGAAATGCTCAAGTGGGCTGAAGCATTCGTGTGGGTAGCCATCACGCAGATAGATAACGCGCTGTGTTTCTGGCTCCCAGCGGATAACACGGACTTGCACTCCGCGGTGGTCTTTGAACCTTCGGTTAAGTTCGCGCACAGGCGTTTTGCCCTCCGGTTGTAGACCCCCACAATTGAAACCGCCCTACTGTGGTTACACGGAACCCAGCGGTTTGATAATCTGCGTTCATACCGAAACAACGGAGTACCCGAAACCGGGATCATCCTTAGTTGCGGTAGACGGTTAAAAGCCGTTAAACTGCTCATGCGGATTATTTCTCCATACTCGAAGAGTTGTTCGCCAAGGCGCCCGGAGCTGCACACTCGCGGGCGTCACTCTTTTCAGCGACACAAAAAACTCGATAAAGAAGCGTTACGTGCTCCTGGAACTTCGCGATAACCTGATAGCTGTTTTCCTCAATCTGAGCACGCTCATCTGCGTCAATTACCCCATCAGCCGTGGCTTTACGTACAAAATTAGAATGACGACCTATCCATTCAATGGACTCCATCAGGCGCTGGTTTATATCGGCGTTATCCAGATCATCAACGTCTGCCAGCGGTACAAATACGCCCTGAGAATGGCGCGCGACAGCATCAGCTATATGAGTTGAACCACCAGCACGTTGTAAAACCATTGCCCAGCCCAGTGGGAAGATCTGGTCGCCGTCAACACGAAGGCGGTTAAACAATGCGTTCTCTGTCACGCCCAACCATTCCGCCGCCTCAGCATATCCACCAGGCAGATCGGTAATCGTTTTTTTAATCGCTACCACCAGCCAGGAAGGCTGACGCTCGACTTTCCAAATAGGTTCGTTACCCACGGTTAACCCCTTAATTCTGTGGTTACTTTCATGCCGCTGTTTTTTTATGCTCCAGTTCAGGCCAAATCTTTTCCCAATCATCCGGGTGAAGATTTTTTCTACTAACTGAGCCGCCAGATTGTGTTTCGATAGAAACAGATAGAGCAGCTCCCAACTTTTGCTTTTTGCTAATGGCTTTACGCAGGTACTCAAGAGAGGTTTCGCATCGTGCTGCAAATTCTCTCTGTTTTTCGAGCGACAAAGCGTTTAGGTAATTTCTTAACGTTTCCATCACGCCTCCTATGTTTGGAAATTAAATATATCTTTAAGTAAATACATGTCAATACTCACAGGTCATTTACCTTGAAGTAAATTTAAGTAAGATGGAATTATGAAAACTGAATCGCCTGACATCTTCGAGTTACGACGCCTCAAACTTCAGGAGTTGGTAACTCGCTATAAAACCCAGAAAGAGTTTGCTGAAAATGCAGGGCTTGATCCGACTGTTGTCTCTCGGATGCTTTACCCTGTTGGTAAACCTAATAAGCGGAATATTGGTGAGCAAGCGGCTCGGCAGATCGAAGATGCTTTGAAAATCAGCAGAGGATGGTTGGATGGTCTTGGCCCAACCTCAAATATGGATATTGATGTACCCGCCCGCAATATCGACACTTATCGTGTAGAAGTTCTCGATCTTACTGTGAGCGCAGGTCCAGGGTCTTTCATGATTTCTGAGTTTGTTGAGGTTCTACACGCTATTGAGTTCACTACTGAGCACGCTCGTTCACTCTTCGGGAATCGTTCTCAGGATGATGTTAAAGTAATGACTGTAGATGGCGACAGCATGTGCCCAACCATCCAGTCTGGTGACAGGTTGTTTTTCGATATTTCGATAAGAAATTTCAAGGTGGACGGTGTTTATGCGTTCGTTTTCGGACAACACTTCCACGTGAAGCGATTACAAATGCAGGGCTTGCAGCTTGCAGTCCTGTCCGATAATCCAGTGTACAAAGACTGGTATATAACTGAAGAAAATCAGGATCAACTGTATATCATGGGTAAAGCTCTGCTCCATGAATCAATAGCTTACAATAAACTGTAACTGCTATTTTTGGATAGTTGAACAGACCTAACTCTTAATGAAATAACATCTAACCCGGCCACTGAGCCGGGTTTTTACTGCCCTTTTCTCACCATAGCAGCGGCGTCTCGCAGAACACCTTTGTGGATCACGTTGCCCACCGCACGTCGTTTTCTTTCCAAACAATCGACGATCGCATCACGGTCAATCACTACTCCGCCGATTATCAATTCGACAACTGCGCCGCCAATCTCGCCAGCTATGAATGCCGCACGGTCTTCTTCCAGTTCGTCACGTTCCATACCAAGCCCTTTCTGGTGTTTTTTTGAGCATAACACGCATCACCTACTTAAATAAAATCCAATTAAAAGCAAGTAGTTGCCATTAAGGTAAATAAAAATATACCAATAGGTATTTACACAAAAATTACTCACAGGTATATTTAATTCATCAACAGCGAACAGGCAGGACGCCCACGAAGTAGCCGCCGGTGGCATATGAATAACCGGATGATTCGTTGACAGGTGTCTTCGGGAGGGGTTGCGAAGCTGGCTTGACCACCAGCAACAGAAACTCAGCCACGATACGGAGCCGTTAACCCACGGCGTGGAGTGTAAATACCGTAGGGGTTGTAGCTGGTTGGTCGCCAGCGCCCCGCCCGAAGATACCTACCACCGCGCCTGATGTGGTTAAAAGCAGGCTAAAGCAATAACAAGTAACTCCCTGTTCTGGCGGCCCGGTGTTTTCCCACTTGTCCGGTAACCGCCAGCCTTTTTCAGGGCGCAACGACGAGAGCATTGACGAGCAAGGCATAAGTGCTGGTTCGATTCCAGACAGTCCCATTCAGTTGGGAGGGTTGGGCAGGGAAAAGGTTCGTTCGATTCGAACACCGGCAGTGCTCTCTTCGTTGTGGTAAATGGCGGGGCTGACCGTCAAACGGTTGAGAAAAGATAAGCAGGCGAAACGTTCTAAGCGAACATACGGACTGATCGAACGCGGATGGAACGGGCGGTTACGATATTGAAACACCGCGCCACTGAGCTGGAGTTCAGCACCAGCAACCACAACCAAATCACGCTTAGGACCGTGATAACCGTAGTTCCAGTATTGCTGTGTGTAGTCTTGGCGGTACCAGGGTCTTCAACCTTATGCAAGGGGGACGAAGATAATGTTCTATCTCGGTACCGCCCTTTTTACGCAACAGAAAAGGGCATCACCGGGCGACGGGCTCATAACCCAATCCACCCGGGCAAGAGGATGGCGATTGCAGTCGCCGACAAATGCAGGTGCCCTTCTCTGTTGTGTATGGAGAAAGTTCGGCGGTGGCAGCCGCCTTAACGAGGGTAAAACCATGAGTAATGACCGCATGACCGTAGTGCCAGATTTTCTTGGCGAACTGGATGCTGGCGTGTTCATGAACAAAATCGCGGCAGCACTTAATACCACCGCGCTTGGCGTTCTGAACAACGGCAACAAAGGCAAAGTAGTCCTCACATTTGATTTTGAGCGCATGGGTAATTCCGTTGAAGAGAAGCGCGTCAAGATCAAGCACAAGCTGAACTACAGCACCCCAACACCGCGTGGTAAAGCCTCAGAAGAGGACACAACCGAAACCCCGATGTGGGTCAACAAAGGCGGGAAGCTAACCATCCTGCAGGAAGATCAGGGTCAGCTGTTCGGGATCACTGGCGCGGTGGATGGAAAGCTTAAAGCGGCTCAGTGATCCGCAACAACAAACTCACTGATACCACTTTGATCATCAGTTAATAAGGAATTTTTATGTCTCAGTTAGACAGCGGTACCTTCAAGCAGGTCAAAGACCTGGTTCTTTCAGGTTATCACCTGAATGATATTCATGGCCTGGCTTGCCCGACCGCATTACTGCCAGAGGGTACTGGCATTGAAAGCCTCGAGCGCTTTTCTCTGGAGCGTTTCCGCTTTCGTGGCGCAATGACCACAACCAGTATTGACGACTTCGCACGTTATTCTAAAGGTTACGCCAGCGACAGTGAGCCAGCTCGTTGCTTTATTGACGCTGACAACATGACCGCCCGTTCAGTGTTCAACATCGGCACCCTGGATAATCCCGGTCACGCCGATAACGTTGCTTCAATCACCCTGAAGAAAACCGCCCCGTTCCGCGCGCTACTGCAGATCGATGGTCAACGCCTGAAGCAAAAGCAAATCGCCGAATGGCTGGAAGACTGGAGCGATTACCTTCTGGCGTTTGATGCTGATGGCAATACGATGCAGATTTCCCAGGCGGCTCAGGCTGTGCGTCGTATCACTATTCAGCAAGCAACCCAGCAGGACCATGAAACTGGTGATTTCGCTGGTACAAAATCGCTGATGCAAAGCGTTGAAGCAAGCAGCAAAGACGTAATGCCTGTGGCGTTCGAGTTCAAATGTGTGCCGTATGAAGGTCTGGGTGAACGCCGCTTTAGCATGCGTAACAGCCTGCTGACCAGCGATGAACCCTGCTTTGTTCTGCGCATTGTCCAACTTGAAGCCCAGGAAGAAGCGATCGCCAACGAATTCCGCGATTTGCTGATCAGCAAGTTCGAAGGTGAATCAGTGGAAACTTTCATCGGTAACTTTAAAGCCTAATTGCTCTGCATTAAATCCCCAGCGCCGCGGGGATTTATTGAAGCGTAATTCCATTAATTATCGCCAACCGGCGAGGGATTCGTGCAACCAAAATCTGCGCGGTGCAGCGCGCCAATATGGAGAAAACCATGAGCTACATTCAAACATTATCCGGTAAAAAATTTAACTACATTACCGCCACTATCGACGATATCGATGTTGAGGATATCGCGACTGCTCTTTCCAACATCTGTCGATTTGCTGGGCATCTGCCAGAGTTCTACAGCGTGGCCCAGCACTCTGTGCTTGTAAGCCAGATTGTGCCGCCAGAGTTCGCCTTTGAAGCGCTAATGCACGATGCTGCGGAGGCATATTGCCAGGATATTCCTGCCCCGCTCAAAGCCCTGTTACCAGACTACCAACGCATGGAAACTTATGTTGATGGTCTTATCCGCTTTAAATTCGGTATCTCTCTTGAACAAGCTGCTGTCGTGAAATATGCCGATCTCACCATGTTAGCCACCGAGCGCCGTGATCTGGAAATCGATGACGGTTCGAAGTGGGAAATTCTCGAAGGTATTCCCTGCTCTGATCTCGTTCAAGTTATCCCTCTCCGTCCTGGTCAAGCCTATGGCCTGTTCATGAATCGCTTTAACGAACTGGTGGAGCTGCGCCAATGCGCCGCATGAAGGTAAAAGAACTCGTAGCGGAGGCTTTTGCCTCAGTTGCTGAATTGCCACCAAAGCATGCACCGCTTATGCGCGAAGTCGCCACCAGACTGGAGGCTACGTTCGCAGCATTAAAAGAGTCTCTGGTGCAACTGGAACAGGAACGTAAAGGTAAAACGCCATGACCGTATTTGAATATCTCCAGGCTCATCCGAATACCACCAGCGGTGAAATCGCCAAAGGTATGAACAAAAAGACACCCGCGGTCGCTGGCGCATTATCGCAACTCTATGGCACCGGCCGGATCGTGAAGTCTGGTGTTCGCAAGGGAATTCCTACTTACCGTGTTAACGATATGCCGTTTGGGTGTAGTAACAGCCTAACCATGATGTTTAACCAGCTATTGAACAAAGCCAGACAGGGAACCGCGCTATGAGCACTGGAATTGAACTCATGCAGCATGCGCTGGGCATCAGTGAGCGAAACCGCACTCCATATCGTAATTATTTCCTGGCTGGCGAAGGGCATACGGATAACGTGAAGTGGGAAGAACTGGTATCTGATGGTTTCGCTACCTCCCGTCCCGCGCCTGATTTTGTGGGTGGTGGAACGCTTTACCACGTCACAGAAAAAGGCGAGGAAGCGGCAATTTCTGCACTTCCAGAGCCGAAGAAACGTACTCGTTACGATGATTATCTTCACTCAGAAGTCTGCGAATCGTTTGGGGAGTGGCTGGGGATTGAGTTGCCGGTTTACGAGGACCGTGAAGTTGGCCGGTACAAATGGGAATACCGCATGGTCCGCCGTTCGCGGGCGTATTGGGATTCGTATTATGACGTTCGCGGTGATTGGATGCCGACAAAGAAAGCGGCAAAGGCAAGTTACAAAGAAGCACTGCGCAAATCGAAACTGGAGGAAGCCCAATGACAGCACTCAACAAACAGGCGCTGCGTACCGACATGCTGATAGTCAATGCGCTGGAAACGGCAAAACAACTACGCGAACTACAAGAGTCCCCTGTTGCAGGGGCTATTTTCGAATCAATTATTGAAAACGAAAATGGCAAAGAAATTCAGTTCGAGCGACCTATTTCTGATTTGGCGTATGCAGCATTTTTAAAAATCGAAAGGCTTGTGGAGGCACTGGAAGCCGCAGAGAAGCGCATAGCAGAACTGGAGGCGCGTAAGGTGACCGTTAAATTACCAGCCGATTACCGTAACGACGATGGCAGCATCAACGATGACATGTTTAACACCTGTGCAGTTGTTGGTGCATTTCGTGATGCGCTTGCCGCCGCTGGCATTGGCGTGAAGGGGGAGTGAGATGGCGCTGACGAAAAAACAACGTGCAGAGTTGCGCATGAAGTTCGGCGGTCGCTGTGCTTATTGTGGCTGTGAACTACCAGAGAAAGGCTGGCATGCTGACCATGTGCAGCCAGTGGCGAGAATATCTGAGCAGGATATGAAGGCCGCTGAAAAAGGCATTTTCAAGCTCAAAGCTACTGGAGAGGTGCGGAATATCTACGCTGATACCCTGGAAAATCAGTTTCCGGCATGCGCTCCCTGCAACTTGTTCAAAACCTCTTACTCGCTGGAGATGTTCAGAAAACAAATATCTCTACAGGTTGAGCGCGGGCGCAAGAGCAGTGTCAACTTCCGCACCGCTGAACGATTTGGCCTGGTTGAAGTAGTCGAAAAGCCGGTTGTGTTCTGGTTCGAAAAATATCAAGAAGGGGCTACGGCATGACAACTAACAACCACCCGGCGCACGGTCCTGTATCACTCGATCGCCTGCACCAGATAAGAGAAATACTCAGCAAAGCAGCAGCACAAAGCGACGGCGGTAATCTCGGCTACGCAATGTCTGATGCTGTGAAGGTGATTGCTGGGGCTATTGCAGCGATTGGCGCAGAGCCTGTAGCGTACATGTACAAAGATAAGCTTCACGCTGATGCGCGTTTTAGCCTGGATACCAGATTTGGCAACTGGTCTCAGGAAGACATCAATGAGTACGAAATCACAGAGACTCCACTCTACGCCGCCCCTCAGCCAGCGCAGGTAGTGCCGGAAACGTTGCCGTGCCCTGTACATCTGGAGCCTGGTCTTAAATTCGGTAAGGGCGTTCGCACTCAGTGCATGCTGGACGCATTGCGCCGTCGCGCTGACTACTACGCCGAACTGGAAGCTATGACTCCGGAACAGCGAGCAGAGCACGATGCAGGGATAGCAGAGTTTAAAGCGATGCTGGGACATGATAGCCGCGTCGCCATGCTACAGGCTGGCAACTCTTCGGTGATTCCGGATGGTTACGTACTAGTGCCGAAGAAGCTAACCGCTGAGAACGGCGCTAAGGGCGTGCTATCCGGTGAGTTTTCAGAAACGAAGTCTATAAACTTCCCGGAGTGTTTTGGTGATGATGAGTGCGAAACATGTGACGGTAGCGGAAGGCTTGAAATTACCGTTCCTGTCACCTGGACGACCATCAAAGCTATTTGGGATAAAGGTGTCGAGCATTTCGCAGCAGCACCGCAGCAGGAGAATGTATAACGTGAACAATTTAATGATCGACCTTGAATCCATGGGCAAAAAACCAAATGCCCCTATCGTCTCCATTGGTGCCGTGATCTTCGATCCGCAAAGCGGTGAACTGGGTCAGGAGTTTTACACCGCCGTTAACCTTGAAAGTGCTATGGAACAGGGAGCTGTGCCGGATGGTGACACTATTCTGTGGTGGTTAAGACAAAGCCCAGAAGCACGATCAGCAATCTGTGTTGAAGATGCTCTGCCAATATCATCTGCCCTATCTGAACTGAGCCATTTCATTAATCGGCATTCTGATAACCCTAAATATTTAAAAGTTTGGGGCAATGGAGCTACTTTCGACAACGTTATATTGCGCGGAGCATATGAACGTGCCGGCCAGGTTTGCCCGTGGCAATTTTGGAATGATCACGACGTCAGAACCATCGTCACATTAGGCAGAGTTGTGGGTTTCGATCCTAAGCGAGACATGCCATTCGATGGGGGGGCACATAACGCACTGGCCGATGCGCGCCATCAGGCAAAATACGTGTCCGCGATCTGGCAGAAATTGATTCCGACCACCAGCAGCGAGCTTTAATTTCCCTGGGTGCAGCCAGGGTAATGGATAAATAACCATGAGCAATATTTTCCAGTTAGCCCCCAACGAGTGGGTTTGTGAAAGCGTTCTTATCGCGGTTACCGGGCTCAAGCCCGGTACCATCCTACGGGCAAGAAAAGAATGCTGGATGGTCGGGAGGGAGTATATCCACGTATCACCTGACGGGAATCCTAAACCTTCCAGTGAGTGCATGTATAACAGAAAGGCTGTAGATGCCTGGGTCGCTTCAATGAAAAGCAAGCAGCCAGGGTGATTTGATGCCATGAAAAAGGTAAGCTCGTATCGCTCTTGGGCGTCTGGAGGTAACACCAATGGATAAAGTCACATATCCAACAGGCGTCGAAAACCACGGCGGCACATTACGCATCTGGTTTAATTTTAAAGGTAAGCGTGTCAGGGAAAGTCTCGGTGTCCCTGACACCGCTAAGAACAGGAAGATAGCCGGGGAACTGCGGACATCAGTATGTTTTGCCATCCGCACAGGAACCTTTGATTATGCAACCCAGTTTCCTGACTCCCCTAACCTCAAGGCTTTTGGTGTAAGTAAAAAAGACATTACAGTAAAAGAACTTGAAGAAAAGTGGCTGGATCTGAAACGGATGGAAATCTGCGCGAACGCATTCAATCGCTATGAGTCCGTCGCAAGGAATATGGTGCCGAGGATCGGAGGTAATCGCCTGGTCTCAGCAGTAACCAAAGAGGAATTGCTGTATCTCAGGAAAGATTTGCTAACTGGTTACCAGAATCCGACGAAAAACAAATCCCCGGCAAAAGGGCGAAGCGTTGTTACTGTGAACTATTACATGACGACAATGGCCGGAATGTTTCAGTTTGCTGCGGATCACGGTTACTTAGAAGTGAACCCATTCGAGGGAATTAAGCCTCTGAAAAAAGCCAGGGCAGAACCAGATCCTCTTTCTCGTGATGAATTTATTCGCCTGATAGATGCATGCCGGCATCAGCAGACTAAAAACCTGTGGTCATTAGCAGTGTACACAGGAATGCGTCACGGGGAACTGGTCTCCCTGGCCTGGGAAGATATCGATCTGAAGGCGGGAACAATTACCGTCAGGCGTAATTATACGAAACTTGGTGAGTTCACTCTACCGAAAACCGAGGCAAGCACAGATCGAGTGGTGCATCTTATCCAGCCCGCAATCAGTATCCTGAAAAATCAGGCTGAAATGACAAGGCTGGGCAGGCAACATCACATTGAAGTTCAGTTACGTGAGTATGGCCGTTCGGTGAACCATGAGTGTACATTCGTCTTTAACCCGCATGTGGTCAGACGCAGTAAGCAGGTCGGATTTATCTACCGGGTCGATTCAGTAGGCGACTCCTGGGAAGCGGCACTAAAGCGCGCAGGGATCAGACACAGAAAGGCGTACCAGTCACGACATACCTATGCGTGCTGGTCATTATCTGCTGGTGCAAACCCGAGTTTTATTGCCAGTCAGATGGGGCATGCGAGCGCGCAGATGGTGTTCAATGTTTACGGTGCATGGATGGCTGACAGCAGCGCAGAGCAGATCGCAATGCTCAATCAGAAGCTGGCAGATTTTGCCCCATTGATGCCCCATAGCCACGAGAGCAGTACGGGAGGATTATTAAAATCAGTAAGTTAACCCCTAACGCCCGTCATGTTAACTGCGTGGAGGGCAATACCACGCTGTATGCGCTGCCTAAAGCCGATATTGTTGCCCGCTGGCAGGCACAGACCACCGATACGTTTCGATTTTGTTTTAAGTTTCCGGCGACCATTTCGCATAAGGCCGCGCTGCGTAATTGTGATGACCTGGTACAGGAATTTTTTATGCGCATGTCGCCGCTGGAATCGCGCATTGGACAATACTGGCTGCAATTACCCGCGACTTTTAGCCCACGCGACCTGCCTGCCCTGTGGCAGTTTCTCGATGCGCTCCCCAAATGCTTTACCTACGGTGTGGAAGTTCGCCATCCAGACTTCTTTGCCAAAGGCGAAGCCGAACAGCTATTTAATCGCGGGTTACACGAGCGTGAAGTAAACCGGGTGATTCTGGACAGCCGCCCGGTACATGCCGCAATCCCACATACCGAAGCGATACGTGACGCCCAGCGCAAGAAACCGAAGGTTCCGGTGCATGCGGTGGTGACGGCAAACCATCCGATGGTACGCTTTATCGGTAGCGATGATATGGCACAAAACAGCGCGCTTTTTGCCGTCTGGCTGACCAAGCTGTCGCTATGGCAACACACCACGACGCCGTATCTGTTTTTGCATACGCCGGACATCGCGCAGGCCCCGGAGCTTGTTGATACGCTATGGGCAGATTTACGCAATGCTCTGCCAGAGATCGGATCAGCACCGTCTATTCCACAGCAATCTTCTCTTTTCTGAAAATGCCACCTATCATAGTCAATGCCAGCAGCCATTTTAAAAGGGAGTTTGTATGGTAAGCGCGCTTTATGCCGTATTGGGTGCGTTATTGTTAATAAAGTTCTCCTTTGACGTTGTTCGCCTGCGCATGCAATATCGCGTTGCCTATGGCGATGGAGGTTTTAGCGAACTGCAAAGCGCTATCCGCATTCACGGTAACGCGGTGGAATATATTCCCGTCGCGTTAGTGCTGCTGTTATTTATGGAAATGAACGGCGCAGAGACGTGGATGGTGCATCTTTGCGGGCTGATGTTGATTGCCGGACGACTGATGCATTATTACGGATTCCACCACCGGCTTTTCCGCTGGCGCCGTTCAGGCATGAGTGCAACCTGGTGTTCGCTGTTGCTAATGGTGCTGGCGAATCTTTGGTATATGCCCTGGGAGTTGGTTTTCTCCCTGCATTAGCGCACAATACGCCACTTTATTTTTCCCGGATTTTTACGTTATGTCTCACCGCGACACGCTTTTTTCTGCGCCTATCGCCAGTCTGGGTGACTGGACCTTTGATGAACGGGTAGCTGAAGTCTTCCCGGATATGATCCAGCGTTCCGTTCCTGGCTATTCCAATATTATTTCTATGATTGGCATGCTGGCCGAACGTTTCGTACAACCCAACACGCAGGTCTACGATCTGGGCTGTTCTCTGGGCGCGGCGACGCTCTCGGTGCGTCGCAATATTCATCACGAGAATTGCAAAATTATTGCTGTCGACAACTCTCCGGCGATGGTTGAGCGCTGCCGCCGTCATATTGACGCCTATAAGGCACCGACCCCGGTTGAGGTTGTCGAAGGCGATATTCGCAACATTACTATCGAAAATGCCTCGATGGTGGTGCTGAATTTTACCCTGCAATTCCTTGAGCCACCTGAGCGCCAGGCGTTGTTGGATAAGATTTATCAGGGGCTGAATCCCGGTGGCGCGTTGGTGCTATCTGAAAAATTCAGCTTCGAAGACGCGAACGTAGGCGAGTTGCTGTTCAACATGCACCACGACTTCAAACGAGCCAATGGCTATAGCGAACTGGAAATCAGCCAGAAGCGCAGCATGCTGGAGAACGTGATGCTCACCGACTCGGTCGAAACGCATAAAGCGCGACTGCATCAGGCCGGCTTTGAGCACAGCGAATTGTGGTTCCAGTGCTTCAACTTTGGCTCTCTGGTGGCGTTGAAAGCTGAGGTTAGCGCATGATCGATTTTGGTAACTTTTATCAGTTGATTGCCAAAAATCATCTGTCCCATTGGCTGGAAACACTTCCGGCGCAAATCGCTGCCTGGCAGCGCGATCAGCACGGTCTTTTTAAACAATGGTCAAACGCCGTCGAGTTTCTGCCCGAGCTAACGCCGCATCGTCTGGACTTACTGCATAGCGTTACCGCAGAAAGCAAAGAGCCGCTCAGCGAAGGTCAGCTTAAACGCATAGACACCCTGATGCGTAACCTGATGCCATGGCGTAAAGGACCGTACTCGCTGTACGGCGTCAACATCGATACCGAATGGCGTTCCGACTGGAAGTGGGATCGCGTCCTGCCGCACTTGTCTGATCTCACCGGACGTACCATTCTTGATGTCGGCTGCGGCAGTGGCTATCACATGTGGCGCATGATTGGCGCGGGCGCACATCTGGCGGTCGGTATCGACCCGACCCAACTGTTCCTGTGCCAGTTTGAGGCGGTGCGTAAAGTGCTGGGCAATGACCAGCGCGCGCATCTGCTGCCGCTGGGTATTGAACAGCTTCCGGCGCTCAACGCCTTTGATACCGTATTCTCCATGGGCGTGCTTTATCACCGCCGCTCGCCGCTGGAACACCTGTGGCAGTTAAAGGATCAGTTGGTTAAAGATGGCGAACTGGTACTGGAAACGCTGGTCGTCGAAGGCGATGAAAATACCGTGCTGGTGCCGGGCGATCGCTACGCCCAGATGCGTAACGTTTACTTTATCCCGTCTGCACTGGCGCTAAAAAACTGGCTGGAAAAATGCGGGTTTGTTGATGTGCGCATTGCCGACGTATGTGTGACCACTACCGAAGAACAGCGCCGCACCGAATGGATGATTACCGAATCGCTGGCCGACTTCCTTGACCCGAACGACCACAGCAAGACGGTGGAAGGCTACCCCGCCCCACTGCGTGCGGTATTGATTGCGCGTAAACCGTAGTCATTTTTGCCAAATGACTATTACGTATAGCACCATTTCTCCAAAATAGTTCGGTTTGCAACAAGGCGGCGACGCAGCAAATCCCTGGGAGCGTAGATAACTACGTGACCAGGGTGAGCGAGGAAAGCCAACACAGTTGCAGACCGAAATATGCAGGAGAAGGAGAAAAAAAGGCCCCTGTTGAAATTGCAGGGGCCTGGTACGAGCAAGCATCATATTGGGCGACATGATGCAACGGTAAAATCAGCTGGCCTGATGGTGTGCAATGATTGCTTTCATTTCAGCAACCGCCGCCCCGTCTACCGCATAGCGAGAATACTCATCCGCCTGCGCATCCGAAGACATCGACAACCCCGAATTGCGATAACGCATTGGTGAAGCCAGCCATACTCCGGCAGAACTGTGGACTTCCTGCACCCCAGCATCAAGGAACAGGGACAAATTCGAGGCGCGAACCCCCGCTCCGGCCATAATGATTGGAGCACCAGGCTGCGCAATAAGTTCCATTATTTTTGTTAAACCTTGCGCCGCATCTGATTTTTGCCCGGAGGTGAGTACTCTGGCGATGCCCAAATCAGCTAATTTTTTAAGCGTATTGAGTGGGTTAGCACACATATCAAAGGCTCGATGAAAAGTGACTTGCAGTGAACCGGCGGCGATCATTATTTTCTCCATGCGCGGCATATCGACATCGCCATTCGCATCTAAAATGCCGGTCACCAGCCCTGAGAACCCCAGTTCTCTGACCATCGCTATATCATCCAGCATTGCAGCGAACTCACCTTCGGTGTAACAAAAGTCGCCTCCACGTGGACGAATAATGGGATTGACGGGAATCGAAATGTGCTGGCGAACAGAACGCAAGACGCCCAGTGAAGGCGTTAAGCCCCCTTCTTTGGGTGCCGAGCAAAGCTCAATACGATCCGCGCCGTTTTGCTGCGCCGTGCGCGCGCACTCCATGCTGTAACAGCAGATTTCCAGTATAGTCATGCTCACTCCTGACGTTCGCTTGCCACAATGGTTTCAATCGACCACGGGTGGAATTTTATCGTCACGCTACCATCGCTAACCGCCAGCGTCGGATTCGGTAAACGTTCACGTTCTCCTTTTGGCGAGCTGGTTTTCACAAATATACCAGGTTGACTCAGACCGTGATCGGAAAGCAGCGCCAGCGCTCGCGCATTCAGCGTTTGTGCCTCACCCGGCAGAACAATTTCAATATGTTCCCAGCCTTCATGTGGGTAACGTTTTTCGCCCGGCCACGGCAGTTCGACGATGGAAAATTGCCAATGTTGCACACAAACCGGCTCATGCAGTTTAAAAAGACAAATAGGTCTGCCGTTAATGATGTTTTCTGACAACAATTCACCGCACTGTTCAAACCCACGACGCCAGCGTTCTGCAGTGGTATTTTGATGGCAACGCAAGGAAATGTGATCGGCTTCCAGGCCTGTGATATCCAGCCCAAGACGGGTAGAAAGTTCCGTTAATGCCTGCGTGAAATGCGGTAAATCTGCAGAAATATCCTGTAGTTCTGCAACGGTTTGCCAGTTCGCCATATTAAAAGCTCATATCCATGTTCAAAGTCGCTAATTTACTCTGTTGCGCTGCGCCATCCAACCGCTGTTTTCTCCGAACACTTCATGGATAAATTTACGCCATTGCATGGTTTATATTTCAGGCTACTGGCGGTACACACAATGCTGACGGCAACGGGCATTTGCAGTATACTCCCGCCCTTAATTCTTAAACTGGTGCGGTGAATTTTAGGCCGCTTCATAAATGTAAGGTATTCCGGTGAATATTCAGGCTCTTCTCTCAGAAAAAGTCAGTCAGGCCATGATTGCTGCAGGCGCGCCTGCAGATTGCGAACCACAGGTTCGTCAGTCAGCAAAAGTACAGTTCGGCGACTATCAAGCTAACGGCATGATGGCTGTCGCTAAAAAACTGGGTATGGCGCCGCGACAACTGGCTGAGCAGGTGCTGACTCATCTGGATCTCAACGGGATTGCCAGCAAAGTTGAAATTGCAGGCCCGGGCTTTATCAACATTTTTCTCGACCCGGCATTTCTGGCGCAGCACGTTCAGCAGGCGCTGGCTTCCGATCGTCTGGGCGTCACCCAACCGGCTAAACAAACCGTTGTGGTTGACTACTCCGCGCCTAACGTAGCGAAAGAGATGCACGTTGGTCACCTGCGTTCCACCATCATCGGTGACGCGGCGGTGCGTACGCTGGAATTCCTTGGTCACAAGGTTATCCGCGCCAACCACGTCGGCGACTGGGGTACTCAGTTCGGTATGCTCATCGCATGGCTGGAAAAACAGCAGCAGGAAAATGCCGGAGAGATGGCGCTGGCTGACCTGGAAGGTTTCTACCGTGACGCGAAAAAACATTACGACGAAGATGAAGCCTTCGCGGAACGCGCCCGTAGTTATGTCGTGAAGCTGCAAGGCGGCGACGAATACTTCCGCGAGATGTGGCGTAAACTGGTCGACATTACCATGTCGCAGAACCAGTTAACCTACGATCGCCTCAACGTTACCCTGACCCGTGACGACGTCATGGGCGAGAGCCTGTACAACCCGATGCTGCCTGGCATCGTGGCCGATCTCAAAGCCAAAGGCCTGGCTGTTGAAAGCGAAGGCGCTACCGTCGTATTCCTTGATGAGTATAAAAACAAGGAAGGCGAACCGATGGGCGTTATCATTCAGAAGAAAGATGGCGGCTATCTCTACACCACAACCGACATCGCCTGTGCCAAGTATCGTTACGAAACCCTGCATGCCGATCGCGTACTGTATTACATCGACTCTCGTCAGCATCAGCACTTAATGCAGGCCTGGACCATCGTACGTAAAGCTGGTTATGTGCCGGATTCGGTGCCGCTGGAACACCACATGTTCGGTATGATGCTGGGTAAAGACGGTAAACCATTCAAAACCCGCGCGGGCGGCACGGTTAAACTGGCCGATCTGCTGGATGAAGCGCTGGAGCGCGCACGTCGTCTGGTCGCGGAGAAGAACCCGGACATGCCTGCCGATGAGCTGGAAAAGCTGGCAAATGCGGTCGGTATCGGTGCGGTGAAATACGCGGATCTGTCCAAAAACCGTACCACCGACTACATCTTCGACTGGGACAACATGCTGGCGTTCGAAGGCAATACCGCGCCGTACATGCAGTATGCTTACACCCGCGTACTGTCCGTATTCCGTAAAGCGGATATCGACGAAAGCGCGCTGGCAAATGCGCAGGTGATTATCAACGAAGATCGCGAGGCTCAGCTGGCTGCGCGTTTGCTGCAGTTTGAAGAAACGCTGACCGTTGTTGCACGTGAAGGTACACCGCACGTGATGTGTGCTTACCTGTACGACGTTGCCGGTCTGTTCTCTGGCTTCTACGAGCACTGCCCTATCCTCAGCGCTGAAAACGAAGAGGTTCGTAACAGCCGACTGAAACTGGCACAACTGACGGCGAAAACCCTGAAGCTGGGTCTGGATACACTGGGTATCGAAACCGTAGAACGTATGTAATTACCTCAAGTAATGTGAAAGCCCGCGCTATGTCGCGGGCTTTTTTATTTTCCCTGACCCGTTCTCATGGCAGCGCAATCAGGCCTACGAGAAGCGGCTACGTTCACTGTAATTTGTAACAGCCCACAAGGAATGACACATTTCCCTAGAGATATGGAACATTTTTTGCCTGTCATCCCGTTTAAGCCTCCGTATCATTAGGCGGCGAATTAATCGGGTACGGGTCAATGACATTCAGAGATTTTGAGGCGGAAGAAAAACTCTTTCAGCGGCGTGTATTGGTGGCCTTTGGCCTGGTGGTCATCTGTTTTGGCATCCTGATTTACAATCTGTATAACTTACAAATCTGTCAGCACCAGTATTACACCACCCGGTCGAATGCAAACGACATCAAAATGCTACCCGTCGCCCCCACGCGTGGCATGATTTACGATCGCAACGGCATCCCGCTGGTGCGCAACGTCACCTGGTACGATATTTCCGTTACGCCTTATAAAATCAGCGATATGAATGCGTTAATCCAGCAGCTCACGCCCATCGTTGACCTCACTCCTGATGATATTGATCAGTTTCGCCATGAGCTAAAAGCCAGCAGCCGCTATCGTCCGGTCGTGCTAAAAAATGCGCTTACCGATGTGGAAATCGCCCGTTTCTCGGTAAACCAGTTTCATTTTAGCGGCGTAAACATCAATAGCTACGAAGACCGCCAGTATCCCTATGGCGCGGCGCTGGCACATGTCCTTGGCTATGTTTCAAAAATCAATGACAACGACCTGAAAGCTCTGGATCAAAAGGGTCAGGCTGAGAACTACGCCGCCGATCACAATATCGGTAAGCAAGGTATTGAGCGCTATTACGAAAATGAACTGCATGGAAAGACCGGTTATCAGGAGGTGGAAGTAGATAACCACGGACGCATCGTACGCCTGCTCAAAGATGTGCCGCCCGTTGCCGGAAAAAATATCCATTTGACGCTGGATTTACATTTACAGCAATATATTGAGAGCTTGTTGGCTGGCCAGCGTGCCGCCGTTTTAGTTGAAGATCCACACGACGGTTCTGTACTGGCGATGGTCTCAAACCCCAGCTATGACCCTAATCCGTTTGTCAAAGGCATTAGCTATCAGGACTATAACAAGCTACTCCAGGATAAAGACCTGCCATTAATCAACCGCGTCACACAGGGATTGTACCCCCCCGCTTCAACGGTCAAACCGTATATGGCGATGTCAGCATTACTAAACGGTGTGATCACGCCGCAGACCAGTTTCTTCGGTGCTCCTACCTGGACGCTACCCGGCACCGAGCGACATTACCGTGACTGGAAAAAAACGGGCCACGGTATGCTGGATGTCACCAAAGCGATAGAAGAGTCTGCCGATACATTCTTCTATCAGGTGGCGTATATGATGGGGATCGACCGGATTAACAGCATGCTCAGCCAGTTTGGTTACGGTAAACCGACCGGCATCGATCTTGATGAGGAGTATAACGGCCTGCTCCCGAGCCGTGAATGGAAGCAAAAAGTGCATAAAAAAGCCTGGTATCAGGGGGATACTATCTCAGTTGGCATCGGCCAGGGCTACTGGATTGCCACTCCTATCCAGATGGTAAAAGCCATGGTCGCACTGATTAACAACGGCAAGGTTATCGTCCCTCACCTGCTACTCGATGAAGAAAATGGCAAAACCCTCACGCCGTATCAGGCTCCAGAAGCACCGTCACAAATCGCCTCAGCCTCGTCACCCTACTGGGAACTGGTGCGTCAGGCGATGTTCGGCATGGCGAATGAACCAAATGGTACAGGTTATAAGTTCTTTCACACCGCACCTTACGGCATTGCGGCGAAAAGCGGCACCTCGCAGGTCTTTAGCCTGAAAGAAAATCAGACCTACAATGCGAAGATGATCCCTGTCCGCTTGCGCGACCACGTGTTCTATACCGCATTTGCGCCCTATAAGAACCCGAAGGTCGCGGTGGCGTTAATTCTGGAAAACGGCGGCAGCGATGGTGTCACCGCCGCGCCGGTTATGCGTCAAATCATGGATCATCTCTTTGCCCCGCAGGACAACACGGTACAAACAGTGACGACTCAACCATCAGGTCCGATAGCGGTAGCGCCATCGAATACCGATATCAAAAATACTTACGCAAGTATTCGGTAAGACACAGCATCGCCATCGCTTGTCCGTAAGGCATAGAAGTCCGAGGGATGTTGCGGTAGAAATCGAGATTGTGTCCCATCCCGGTACCAAACGAGGTGTGCAGCAGTTCACCTTCCGGTGAAATATGCTGCACAATGCCACGAATGGCTTTTTCGGCCACCAGCGTATACTTTTGCCCAACATAGCGTTTACGTACAGCTTTGAGGATCCCATAAGCAAATCCGGCAGTTGCCGATGCTTCCAGATACGACTGCGGGTCGTCCAGCAAGGTATGCCACAACCCACTTTCATCCTGGCATTTCGCCAGCGCCGCGATTTGTGCGTTCAGGACCTGTACCAGATAGCGGTGAACGGCATTGTTTTCTGGCAAATCAAGTAATTCGAGAAAGTCCGGGATCACGATAGTTAACCAACTGTTGCCACGCGCCCAGCGGGCATTGGCAAAGTTATGATTTCCTTCATAGCTCCAGCCGTGGAACCACAGCCCCGTGTCTTTATCCATCAGGTTTTGCACGTGCAGCAGGAACTGATACGTTGCCTCTTCGATGTAGTCAGGGCGATTGAGTAACTTGCCAATCTTCGCCAGCGGTAAAACCGTCATCATCAGCGTGTCATCCCACATCTGCTGGTGGTTTTCTTCCGCCAGCGTAATGTGTTGCATACCGCCGAACTCGGTACGCGGCATCTCATGCATTGCCCACTCAGCCCAGCTGTCGAGCCACGGTAGATACGCTGGATTACGCGTCTCTTCATAGCGATACGCCAACGTTAAAAATGGCGCCATGGTGTTAACGTTTTTAGTGGTTGCACCTTCAGCAAAGCGATCGGCAAACCAGCTATCGATGATATCGCGTATCGTTTCATCGCCGGTTTGCAGATAGTACTGATACATCCCGTACAAGCCGACGCCGTGCGTCCACTCCCATCCCGCCCAGCCTTTGGTATCAATTACGCGTCCATCGTCCAGACGCAGCAAGAACTCACCAGTTTCGTCATGAATATTGACCAGGTTATGCGTCACCTTTTTGATCAGCGTTTTTAATTCATCCCTGGCAATAAAATGTTCTGGCTGGCGCAACAACGGGCTATGTTTAACCGGGTAAACAATCATTTACTTAACCTCTGTCAATGTCGGATTCAATGCTGTGACCTGCCCCTGTTGCGGTGCAGCAGCTGTATTTGGGAGGCCCCGCAATCCTCGCTTTGACAATGGGCATCCTTATAGAGGCACAGTAAAAGCAAACAGGAAGTGAAACCTTTCTATTTCTGCCAGAAGGATTCGTGAAATGGCAACAATACAAAGAGTCCGGCAACGTACGTCACTTATTTTATAAAACTGCGTTTCTATTTAATTGAATGAGAGACTGAAATGTTGAAACAACCAGCAGTTTCAACTGCTGGTTTGAATGACGGAGGGTGTTAACGGTAGTTCACAATCACCTGATTGCTCTGAATGCGTAACGCGGGGATCAGGCGACCACCGCCGGGGACTTCCCAGACAAAATGCATCGGTTCAATGGCCGGAACATTATTGAACCCGTTGGTGGTCCCACTTTGCCCGTCCAGCTCGACACAGCGGGACTGAGAACATAAACGCACCCGCAGACCTGCGGGCGTGGGGCCATTCAGCTCATAGCGCCAGGCTACCAGCGTCATCAAGCCTGAGACCGGCTGGCCAGGAACCAAAGGCGCAGACGAGGCTGACTGGCCACGGTGATTTAAGGTGATCCCCATACCGCTTGCCTGCCAGGCCCCTTCTCCGGCGGCCTGCGTCACCAGAGGAAAAAACAACAACCACAGTAACTTGCGCATTATTTACCTCCAATGGTCGCCGTCATGCGGATATGGCGGTTATCGGAAAGCTCCATGTTCGATAACACAACTAACTGCGGGATGCTGCGACGTAAAAACCGCGCCAGCAGCGGACGCAACGCGTGATTAACCAGCAAGACCGGCGGCGCGCCCAACATTTCCTGCCGGGACAGCGCTTCCTGTGTTTGGGCCAGCAGGCGGTCTGCAAGCCCAGGCTCCAGGCCACCCCCCCCCTGCAGCGCCTGCAGCAGCAAACGCTCGAGCGGAGTATCAAGACCGATAACCTGAACCTCTTCATTACCCGGGAACCACTGCTGAGTGATGGCGCGTCCCAACGCAACACGGACGACCGCGGTAAGCTCATGCGGATCGTTTTGCAGCGGCGCATGTTCCGCTAGCGTTTCAAGAATGGTGCGCATATCACGAATCGGTACTTTCTCGTCCAGTAAGTTCTGCAGCACTTTATGTAGCGTGGTGAGCGTCACAACGCCCGGCACCAGATCTTCCGTCAGCTTTGGCATTTCCTGCGACACTCGATCCAGTAACTGCTGCGCTTCCTGACGGCCAAACAGCTCAGCGGCGAACTGGCCAATCAGGTGATTTAGATGCGTAGCAACAACAGTACTGGCTTCAACCACCGTAAAGCCCTGAATCTGCGCCTGTTCCTTCAATGCGCTTTCAATCCAGATAGCGTCCAGTCCGAAAGCCGGATCGACCGTTTTCTCGCCCGGCAGCGACCCGGCAGCAGTACCCGGGTTAATGGCCAGCCAGCGTCCCGGATAGGCGTCACCGCTGCCAATTTCTACCCCTTTCATCAAAATTCGATAGCGGGCCGGCTGCAGATCCATATTGTCAAGGATGTGTACCACCGGCGGCAGGAAGCCCATATCCTGAGCAAATTTCTTACGAATACTGCGAATTCGCCCCAGTAACTCGCCATCCTGCTGAAAGTCCACCATTGGGATCAGGCGATAACCTACCTCCATTCCCAGCGAATCTTCCAACTGCACGTCGTTCCACGTGGCTTCCACCACGGAGTTGTTTTCCGGCATTTTCACCGGCTGCGGTTCATCTGGCGCTTTTTGCTCACGACCGCGCATCCACCAGGCCAGGCCCAGCAATGCGGCAGTAAACATCAGAAACACCAGGTTCGGCATGCCCGGAACCAGGCCCAAAAGTCCAAGTACCGCCGCACTGAGCAACATGACACTAGGATTGCTGAACAGTTGGGTCACCATCTGTTCGCCTACGTCCTGGTCGGTACTCACGCGGGTCACGATAACGCCCGCCGCGGTAGAGATAACCAGCGCAGGAATTTGTGCCACCAGCCCATCACCGATGGTCAGCAGGGTATAACTTTCCGCAGCGCTGCCCATGCTCATACCATGCTGCAACACCCCAACTAACAGACCGCCGACTACGTTGATCACCATGATCAAAATACCGGCAATGGCGTCTCCACGGACGAATTTACTCGCACCGTCCATTGAGCCGTAAAAATCCGCTTCCTGGGTCACTTCCGAGCGTCGTTTTTTAGCTTCATCTTCGCCAATCAGACCGGCATTCAAATCCGCATCAATCGCCATCTGCTTGCCGGGCATACCATCCAGCACGAAGCGCGCGCCAACCTCGGCGATACGCCCTGCACCTTTGGTGATTACCATAAAGTTAATGATGACGAGAATCACGAAGACCACGATGCCGATCGCAAAGTTACCGCCCACCAGGAAGTGACCAAAAGCTTCAACCACCTTCCCCGCCGCCGCCGCGCCGGTGTGTCCTTCCATCAAAATGATACGGGTCGACGCGACGTTCAGCGCCAGGCGTAATAATGTGGTAAACAGCAAAATCGTCGGGAATGCGGCAAATTCCAGCGTACGCTGGGTGAACATCGCCACCAGCAGCACCATGATCGACAGCGCAATGTTAAATGTGAACAGCAAATCGAGGACGAAAGCCGGCAGCGGCAGCACCATCATCGACAGGATCAGCAGGATGAGGATCGGTCCGGCAAGGATTTGCCATTGCGTGGATTTCAGGTTGCTGGGCAGGCGCAGCATCGCGACCAGATTAGCCATCAGTATTCTTCTCGTTCATGAAATCCAGTGCTTCAGGCACCGGAAGGTTTTCAGGTTGTGGTGGACGTTTGCCGCCAGCCAGACGCCAGCGTTTTAGCTGCCATACCCATGCCAGCACTTCGGCAACGGCGGCATATAATTGACCTGGTATTTGCTGACCAATTTCAGCATGGCGATAGAGCGCACGCGCCAGTGGTGGCGCTTCTAACGTAGGGACACGGTGCTCTGCGCCAATTTCACGAATGCGCAGCGCAACCAGCCCGGCCCCCTTAGCGACAACTTTCGGCGCACTCATTTTGTTCTCGTCATACTTCAACGCTACTGAGTAGTGCGTAGGGTTAGTGACAATAACGTCTGCTTTTGGTACATCCGCCATCATGCGACGCTGAGCGGCCGCGCGCTGCATTTGACGAATTTTGCCCTTAACGTGCGGGTCACCTTCGCTTTGCTTAAATTCGTCACGGATATCCTGGCGCGACATGCGCAGCTTTTTCAGATGGCTGTAAATCTGGAAAAAAACGTCGAATCCCACCATCGGAATGACGCCAAGCACCACCAACAACGCGCACATGCCGACTAAATCCAGGGCGTTGCCCATCGCCGTAATCGGAGATTCAGCCATCAGCCGCATCATCTCTGGCCACTTGTGCCAGAGATAAAACCCGGCCACGCTGCCCACTAACGTCGACTTCAGTATCGCTTTGAGCAGTTCTGCGCCGGTTTGCGCGGAAAACATGCGCTTAATGCCCGGCAACGGATTCAGCTTAGAGAATTTGGGTTGCAGGGATTTACCGCTGAAAATCAAGCCGCCAAGCATCACCGGGGAGATTAATGCCACCAGAACGACGCCGGTAATCAACGGCAACAGCGCAATCATCGCGTCTTTAATCAGCAGGATGATTTGGCTGAGGATCAGGTTTGGATCGTTGACCATACTGTGGTCAAAACGTAATCCGGCCGACAGCATACTGGCCAGCCTGCGGGCAAGCGACTCCCCGCCAATCCAGATAATGCACACGCCCACCAGCAAAATAAGTAGTGAGGTTAGCTCTTTGGATCGGGGGATCTGCCCTTCTTCCCGCGCTTTTTCAAGTCGGTGGGGTGTGGGGGCTTCTGTTTTGTCGTCGTCGCTTTCTTCTGCCACGCATCAGACCCTGGATAGAGATATAGGCGAGAATGATGCCAGAACAGCTATCCAGCAATGGGAAGAGTAAGCGGTAAAAAAGACGGGATTTATGGCTTTAAGCAGTATTGCGCGTAAGCCGGATGAGAGGCCCACGCCTCACATCCGGCAAATACTCATCAGAACCCGAGGCTATCCAGCAGGTCGTCAACCTGATCCTGGCTTGCCACTACGCCAGCTTTCGAGGCGTCAACCTGCGGGCCGTTCAGCAAGCTTTCGTTTTCACGTTTAGGACGAGCGCCCTGTTCCGGAATGTTTTCCAACAGAACCATCAACAGTTGACGTTCAATTTCCTGGATAACATCCATCATGCGCTTGATGACCTGTCCGGTGAGATCCTGGAAATCCTGCGCCATCATGATGTCCAGCAACTGGGCATTGGTAAAGCTGGTATGTCCGGGCACATCACCAAGGAACTGACGGGTATCGGTGACCAGTTCACGAGCGTCTGACAGCTCGATCGGATTTTCGAACCATTCATCCCAGCGTTTGGTCAGGTCTTTGGCCCCTTTTTCCATCGCGTCCTGGTGCGGCTGCGAAGCTTCGACGCTGTTCAGCGCGCGCTCTGCCGCCTGAGCGGTCATCTGTACAACGTAATCGAGACGATCGCGGGCATCGGGAATTGCTTCTGCCGCTTCGGCAATGGCCTGATCCAGCCCCAGTTCACGCAGGCTGTCGCGCAGCATTCGGGTCAAACTGCCGATGCGCGCGATGATGTCCCCTGCAGAGTGTTCGTCAGCAGGTTTAATTTGTGGTTGCATCATCATCACACCCTCACATGCCCAGTTTCTCAAAGATTTTATTCAGTTTTTCTTCCAGCGTCGCCGCCGTGAACGGTTTCACGACATAGCCACTGGCGCCTGCCTGTGCCGCCGCAATGATGTTCTCTTTTTTCGCTTCCGCCGTGACCATCAGCACCGGCAGAGAAGCCATCCCACCATCTGCACGGATGGTTTTCAGCAGTTCCAGTCCATCCATGTTCGGCATGTTCCAGTCAGAAATAACAAAACCGAATCCCCCTGCCTGCAGCTTGTTCAGCGCATCCACGCCATCTTCAGCCTCTTCAACATTGTTGAATCCCAGCTCTTTAAGCAGGTTACGCACGATGCGACGCATGGTGGAAAAGTCATCCACAACCAAAAACTTAAGCTCTTTATCCGCCATAAAAATAAACTCCTGATTCAAATACGTATTGCCTGTCCGGCACTAATTTTCACCAGCATTTGCTGGCTCACCTGGCTAAGATCGACCACTTCGCTTACGCCACCCATATTGATGGCCTCGCGCGGCATGCCGAACACCACACAACTTGCTTCGTTTTGCGCAATGGTCCAGGCACCCGCCTGGTTCATCGCTAACATTCCGGCTGCGCCATCGTTGCCCATACCGGTCAGGATCACCCCAACGGCATTACGCCCCGCATGTTTCGCCACCGAATGAAACAGCACATCCACTGAGGGCCGGTGCCGGTTAACCGGCGGACCGTCATGAATTTTGATTTGATAGTTCGCGCCGCTGCGCGCCAGCTCCATATGCTTGTCGCCAGGCGCGATATACGCATGCCCAGGGAGAACGCGCTCTCCGTCCTCTGCCTCTTTTACGGTAATCTGACACAGTTTGTTCAGACGTTCGGCGAACGAACGGGTAAATCCTGGCGGCATATGCTGGGTAATAAGAATACCGGGACTTGAAAGCGGCAATGGCTGGAGTACATGGCGAATTGCCTCTGTTCCTCCGGTTGAGGCGCCGATGACCAGCAGTTTTTCTGAACTGAGTAATGGCCCCGTTTTCAAGGTCGTCGGTGCCGCCAAGGGTTTGTGGGCGGCCAGTTTTGCCCGCGATGCGGTGCGGATTTTCTCCGCAATCATCTCGCTATACGCCAGCATGCCTTCGCGGATCCCCAACTGAGGCTTGGTGACAAAGTCAATCGCCCCCAGTTCCAGGGCCCGCAGCGTGACCTCAGAACCTTTACCGGTCAGTGAAGAAACCATAACCACCGGCATCGGACGCAGGCGCATCAACTTCTCAAGGAAATCGAGGCCGTCCATGCGCGGCATTTCCACGTCCAGCGTCAGGACGTCGGGATTGTATTTTTTGATTAAATCCCGGGCGACCAACGGATCCGGCGCCGTCGCCACCATTTCCATATCACTGTGGCTGTTAATAATTTCGGTCATGATTTGACGCATCAATGCAGAATCATCTACCGACAACACCCTGATTTTACTCATGCTTTATCCTTACCTGGCGCATGCGCATACACGGTCTGTCCACGCAGGCTAAACTCGCGCACAAGGTTGCTAAAGTTTTCTGAATGACCTGCAAACAGCAGTCCGTCAGGTTTAAGAAGTGGAACAAAACGGTGCAAAATGTCCTGCTGCGTCGTTTTATCGAAATAGATCATCACGTTACGGCAAAATATGGCATCAAAAGGGCCTGGCACGTTGTACTGCTTATCCAGTAAATTGACGCTGGAAAATTCAACATGACCTGCCAGTTCCTGCCGAACGCGTACCAACCCTTCATGCGGCCCGGTGCCGCGCATGAAATAACGCTGCAACTGCTGGGGTGACAGCGTCTTTAGCTCATCGAGGCGGTAAATGCCGTTTCTGGCCTTTTCCAGCACTTCGGTATCAATGTCGCTGGCAAAAACACGCCAGCGGCCCGGTGCCATACCTAAGGTATCGGCAAGCGTAATCGCAATGCTGTAGGGTTCTTCTCCGGTTGATGCCGCCGCGCTCCAGACGCGGTATTCACCGCTGCGCCGACGAGCATGATCTGACAGCACCGGAAAATGATGCCCTTCGCGAAAAAATGCGGTCAGGTTGGTAGTCAGGGAGTTAATAAAAGCCTGCCACTCAGCACTGTTCTGGTTAGCTTCCAGCATGCTGAGATAGCGACCAAAGTCATCCAGCCCCAGGGTACGCAAACGGCGGACCAGGCGGTTATAAACCATATCCCGCTTGTGGTCGGCCAGTACGATCCCCGCACGCTGGTAGATTAATTGACATATCCGACGAAAATGCGCGTCAGACAGCGCGAGGCGCTGTGTCATCTGTAACAATAATGACGTTTGCCCGGTGGGCAGAGATGATGTCATAGCGCCTTCTCAATCACATTCAGGATACAACGGGCACAACCTGCGGCTGCGCCAACTCTTGTTTTGCTACGGTTTGCTCTTCAAGCTTGAAAAATGCGACACAGGCGGAAAGATTATCGGCCTGTGTGGCGAGTTGTCCGGTGGCGGATGCGGCTTCTTCCACCAGCCCGGCGTTTTGCTGCGTCACTGAGTCCATCTGGCTGACGGCCTGCGCCACCTGCTCAATGCCTCTGCGCTGTTCATCGGATGCCGAGGCAATCTCGCCCATGATGTCGTTAACCCGGGTCACCGAACTGACAATTTCTGTCATCGTGCGCGACGCCATATCCACCAGTTGCGAGCCCTGATGCACCCGGGTGACTGACTCCTCAATGAGCCCCTTAATTTCTTTCGCCGCCTGCGCGCTACGGCTTGCCAGATTACGCACTTCACCAGCGACGACGGCAAAACCACGCCCTTGCTCCCCTGCCCTGGCGGCCTCGACCGCGGCATTCAACGCCAGGATATTGGTCTGGAAGGCAATGCTGTCAATCACGCCGATGATGTCGCCGATTTTCTGCGAGCTGGCAGAAATCTCATGCATGGTGCTGGCAACCCGGGACGTCTGCTCGCCACCTTTATGCGCTGTGTCTGCCGCACTTTTGGCGATTCCTGACGCCTGGCGCGCGTTATCAGCGTTCTGGCCGACGGTAGCGGTAAGTTGTTCCATGCTGGCCGCCGTTTGTGCCAGCGCGGCCGCCTGCTGTTCGGTTCGCGAAGATAAATCGTTATTGCCCATCGCGATTTCTGAAATACCGCTATGCATGGCTGAGCTGCCCTGACGAACGTCACTTACCGTTTCGCGTAACGCCTTTTGCATCTTCTGCAGGCTGGCAAAAATGGCCGAGATCTCATTGCGCCCATAAACCGCTACTGGCCGTGCCAGATTCCCCGCGGCAATACTGTCGAAATGGCTGCCAATAATCGCCAGCGGCTGAACAATCATCTTGCGTGACCAGAACAGCGCACCGCTGGTGAGCAGTGCCGCCAGGACCACCATGGTGGCGAAAATCACCCCCGACATATGATAATTGCGCTGACTCTGCTCTCCTGCCGTTTGCAACACGCGGTCGATGTTGCTCTGCCACGCATTCACATTCGCATCAAAAGCATCTTGAGCCGCCTGCACCGGCGCGGTCAGAAAATCTGACAGCTGATTGTTTTCAAGCCAGGTGGCCTGATGCGCGAGATCGCTGTGCCACTGGTTGAAACTTTTCTCCGTCGCGCTAAACAGCGCCTTGCCTTGTTCCGTCGAATCCGACGTCGCCATAAAGCGTTTAAACATCAATTCAGACTGCGCCAGGCTGTCGCGCGCAAGGGTCATCAGGGTTTTGATGTCCTCTGGCGGATAGCTCAGGGCGGTCAGCGTCCCTGCCTTATTAAGGGCCGTACTGGCCTGTAATAACACAGCGCGGGTTTGGGCCAGCGCAGCGCGTTGCTGATTACTCCGTTCGACCTGATTCAGGTTCTGAAAACCGTCCCGAAATGCCCAGAAGGACAAGCCATTACTGCCAATCTGCAAAACACCGCAGAGGATTAAAATCAAAAACAGCGTGGTCGAAATTCGAATACGATTAAACATCAACGCTCCCATCAGGCGGCACTGGCCGCGGTTTAACTGTCAGTCAAAATGTTTCCCAATTCGTATCTTGTTCAATGCTCTGGCGCGGATAGGATGCGCTCGGCGCTGCAGGTAATCGTGTATCGCGTGGTTTTGTCGAGGCCGGACGTGACGCAAGACGGAAAGTCGATACCGACTGCGTCAGGCGACTGGCCTGTTCTTCAAGAGCGGCCGCTGCGGCAGCCGACTCCTGTACCAAAGAGGCGTTCTGCTGCGTAACGCGATCCATTTCAGAGACCGCGAGCGCAACCTGATCAATCCCCCGGCTTTGCTCGTCGGAGGCCGAGGCAATCTCACCCATGATATCGGTCACCCGCGTCACGGCATTGACGATGTCGTTCATCGTTTCCCCAGCGCTTTCTACCAGTACAGAACCGGTATCAACCCGGGAAACGGAATCTTCAATCAATGCTTTAATCTCTTTCGCCGCCTGCGCACTGCGGCTTGCCAGATTACGCACTTCGCCCGCCACCACGGCAAAGCCGCGGCCTTGCTCACCGGCGCGAGCAGCTTCAACCGCCGCGTTCAGTGCGAGAATGTTGGTCTGAAAGGCAATGCCATCGATGACGCTAATGATGTCGGCAATTTTCTTCGAGCTATCGGCAATTTCGTGCATGGTGTTCACCACGCTATCAACCACTTTGCCGCCATGCTGCGCGGTGTCCGAGGCGCTTTTCGCCAGTTGCGAGGCCTGACGCGCATTGTCCGCGTTTTGCTTCACAGTTGCGGTCAGTTGTTCCATGCTGGCTGCAGTCTCTTCCAGCGCAGACGCCTGCTGTTCCGTACGAGATGAGAGGTCCGTGTTTCCGCTGGCAATTTCGCTGGTACCGGAATAAATCGCATCAGAGCCTTCACGCACCAGAGTGACGGTTTCCGTCAGCGAGCGCTGCATATGATCAACCGTACTGGCCAGCTCGCCGATTTCGTTACGACCACTAACGGCGAGAGTTGCGGTCAGGTTACCGCTGGCGATTTCCCGAATATGGGCAATAACACGGGACAGAGGATTAAGCAGGGTATGACGGATGCCGTACCAGACCACCACCAGAATCAGCACCAGCACTACGGCCAGCACGCCAAGCTGCCATTGGGCGAAATAGTAATCCCGCGCGCTTTGATCAAATGCCTGAACGTAAAGCTTTTCGCTAACGCTGGCGTACTTGCCCAGCGCCTCGCCGAGCGCGTTTTGCATTCCCTGCGTAGGCTGCGCAAAGTAGGCGTCCATATTGCCGCTTTCCAGAAACTGAACCAGTTCTGCCAAGGCCGCATGGTACTGCTGATATTTTTCCTCAATGTTGCCGCTGGCTTCTGCCATTTCCGGCAACGGTGTGATGTTTTTAAATTTTGCGTAATGCGTTTCAGCCTGCGCCAGCGATGCTTTCGCATTCTTCAGCAGATCGTTTTTGGCGCTGCTTTGCTGGTTTGACGCATCCATCATCATGCGCGCAGAAGAACGGCTTAAATTGATTCGTGTTTGCAGCATCAGATCCCATGTTGAGGTGAGTTCACTTTGCTGCTGTCGAAGATCGTTAGAAATAACAAAACTTTGCTGATTCTGCTGCAATGAAGAAAACAACAGACCACCGGAAACAAGCTGTAGCAGTGCGAAAACCCCCAGCACCATCATCAGCATTGTGACAACGCGGATACGGTTAAACATAAGGCACCTTCCTGAAAACGAGTTACCAACGTTATCGGCAGTGGCAGAGATAACTTTACGTTTGCAAAAAGGAAATCCTGAAGGGATGTGAAGCCTGGCGAGGGGAAGGTAAAACAGGTGTGCAGCAACCACAAATTATTCACATAAAAACACCATAATTATCATGCAAATAACATACATACTCATCGGTGAGCACGGCCAGATTGGCTGAAATACACTTTTTTGTGTGATTTGGATCACACATACGCATCGTAAATACCACAACAAAATGGATAAAAAATTAAAAAAAGTTGTATCCGTTTACGCTTTAATCCAATTTATATGATGAATACTTCGTTACCACTTAATAAGTATAAAAAATGAGTAACCGATCAATAAATGTTAAATCCTTACTGAGGGCTTTTTAGTGGCAAATGCAAACAAACTCACGTTGTTTATCGTGATCTTCATGCTGGCGGGGATCCTGTCGGGTGCGGTGATCCACTCTTATGCCTCCCCCGGCGTTGTGACCGCCTGGGCCGATAATATTACGCTTCTCACCGACATCTTTTTACGTCTGATTAAGATGGTGATTGCGCCTTTAGTATTCAGCACCCTGACCGTTGGTATTATGCGCCTGGGGGAAACATCCACCATCGGTCGCGTGGGCGGCAAAGCGATGATCTGGTTTATCAGCTCTTCTGTATTGTCTATTCTGGTCGGTCTGTTTGTGGTTTCCCTTGAGCAACCCGGGAGCGGGTTAAACCTGGCGATCCCACTGGAAGCCACCGACACCGGTCTGGCCGTAGGCGGCATGAGCCTGAAAGGTTTTCTGACACATACCATTCCAACCAGCATAGCCGAGGCAATGGCTAACAATGAGATCCTGCAAATCGTGGTGTTCTCAATGTTCTTCGGTATTGGTGGAGCATCGCTCGGAGAGAAATTTAACGCTCCGCTGGTTGCCGCGCTGGATGTGGTTTCCCACATTATGCTGAAGGTGACCGGCTACGTGATGTACGTCGCGCCGCTGGCAATTTTTGCCGCCATCTCTTCCGTAATCTCTACCCAGGGTCTGGGGATCCTGCTTAACTATGCATCGTTTATCGGCGGCTACTATGTGGCGATTTTGCTGACCTGCCTGGTTCTGTTGGCGGTGGGTTATGTCATGCTGAAAAAAGAGGTATTTCGCCTGGTGAGCATGCTGAAAGACCCGGTTCTGGTCGCATTCACCACCAGCAGCTCTGAGGCCGCTTATCCGAAAACGCTGGAGCAATTAACTAAATTTGGCTGCTCACCCAACATCGTGTCATTCGTGCTGCCTATCGGTTATTCGTTCAACCTGGTCGGTTCCATGGTCTATTGTTCATTTGCCTCCATGTTTATCGCGCAGGCCTATAATATTCACCTCTCTTTCGCAGAAATCACCGTCCTGATGCTGACGCTGATGCTGGCGTCCAAAGGAATTGCCGGTGTGCCGCGTTCAGCGCTGGTGGTACTGGCGGCAACCATCCCAAGCTTCAATATTCCGGTTGCCGGAATTCTGCTACTGATGGGTATTGACCACTTCCTGGATATGGGACGTTCAGCAATCAACGTATTAGGTAATGGGATTGCAACGGCGATGCTGGCGCAGGATGAAGGTTTACTGGAAGAAGAACCTGAGCTGGTTGAGCGGGAAGCGTAAGAAGGAAATCTGCCGGATACGCTACGCTAATCCGGCCTACAACAGTAATCATTGTAGGCCGGATGAGTTATGGCGATTATGCGACGTGGGAAGCGGCAATATCCAGCAGCGCCATTTCTTCGCTGTTCAGCAGCTTCTCAATGTTGACCAGAATCAGCATCCGGTCACCCAGCGCACCCAATCCCGTCAAATATTCCGTCGACAGCGTGACCGCAAACTCCGGTGCCGGACGGATTTGATCCGTTGTCAGAGACAGCACATCCGAAACGCCATCCACCACAATCCCAACCACCCGCTGACCCAGGTTCAGCACAATCACCACGGTGTTTTCGTTGTAATCCACATCACTCTGGCTAAATTTCACGCGCAGGTCGACGATAGGCACAATCACACCGCGCAGGTTCGTGACGCCTTTGATAAACGCAGGCGTGTTAGCGATGCGCGTCACCTGATCATAACCACGGATTTCCTGCACTTTCAGGATATCGATACCGTACTCTTCATCCCCCAGTGTAAACACGAGGAATTCCTGACCTGACGGTTCGCCGGCCAGTTTAGTTACATTACTCATACCGGTCATATTATTCCCTTCTCACTCAATCAGGCGGCTGTGATCGCCACACGTTGTTCGCGGTTTAATCCCTGCAATGCAGAGACATCGACAATCAGCGCGACGCTGCCGTCGCCGAGGATCGTTGCTGCAGAAATACCTGGCACTTTGCGGTAGTTGCTTTCCAGGTTTTTGACCACTACCTGGTGTTGGCCAATTAACTGATCGACCAGCAGCGCATAGCGACGCCCTGCACTTTGTAAAATAACCACAATGCCCTGAGTCGCTTCAGTTTTAGCGCCTTCAACCTCAAAGACCTTCCACAACTCAACCAGCGGTAAATATTCGCCACGCACTTCCAGAACGCGTTCGCCTCCGGCCAACGGATGGAGATCTTCTTCGCGCGGTTGCAGCGATTCCATAACGGCATTTAGTGGCAGAATGAAGACCTCATCCGCCACACGCACGGACATCCCATCGAGGATCGCCAGCGTCAGCGGCAGCAGAATGCGAATAGTGGTCCCCTGTCCCTGTTTGGACTGGATCTCAACATGGCCGCCCATCTCCTGGATATTTCGCTTCACCACATCCATACCCACGCCGCGTCCGGAGACATCCGTCACCTGTTCGGCGGTCGAAAAGCCTGGAGCGAAGATCAACATACCCACTTCGTCATCGCTCATATTTTCGTGGATCGGCATGCCCTGGGAGATAGCTTTGGCCAGAATACGTTCGCGGTTCAGGCCAGCGCCATCATCGGTCACTTCAATACAAATATTCCCACCCTGGTGCTCGGCGGAAAGCGTCAGATTGCCGATTGGGCTTTTGCCGGATTCAAGGCGTTTTTCCGGCAGTTCGATACCATGGTCGAGGCTGTTACGCACCAGGTGCGTCAACGGATCGATGATGCGTTCAATCAGGCTCTTATCGAGTTCGGTTGAGCTACCTACCTGCGTCAGCTCGACCTGTTTACCCAGCTTACCGGCCAGATCGCGTACCAAACGAGGGAAACGACTGAACACATACTCCATTGGCATCATACGAATCGACATCACCGACTCTTGCAAATCGCGGGCGTTACGTTGTAACTGACCCATGCTGGTGATGAGATCGCCATGATTGACGGGATCCAGTTCGTTAGATCGCTGGGCCAGCATCGACTGGGTGATGACCAACTCACCGACCAGGTTAATAAGCTGATCGACCTTCTCAACCGCTACGCGGATGCTGGTCGACTCGCTGGCGCGGGCTGGTTTTTCACGCTCCGCGCGCCCATGTGGCGCTTCACTGGCGGCGGCTTTCACCGCTGGCGCAACGGCAACCGGCTGCGGCTTCGCGACAACGGCTACCTCTTCAGTTTCAACGGTCGCGGGCGCTGCGCTGACGGTTTCGAATTCAATTTGGTCAGCTTCAATGACAAAGCAGAGTACTGCAATGATGTCATCTTCTGCGAGGTTGCCATCAAGCGTAGCTGACAGCGTGTCGCTTCCTTTTACCACATCGGTTAAGGTCGCCAGGTTCCCCAGTTCCTCTTCCAGCAAATCCACTTCGCTGGCTTTCAGACGCGAGAGAGTAATGCGTTTTTTGCTCTCTTCACTGGCGAGTTCAGGCTTTGCAACCGCCTCTTCCTGCATCGCGGTGCTATCAACAACGCTCAGTTTTGCTGAGTTGATAACTGACGGTGCGGTTTCACCTTTCGCTTCGAGCGCTAACTGCCGTAACGCCTGGCAAATGTACTCAAAACTGTCGGCATCAGGCTCCACTGAGCTTTTATAGGCGTCGAGCTGTTCCTGCATAATATCTTTCGTTTCCAAAAACAGGTTGATAATGTCGGCATTGAGCTGCATCTCGCCACGCCGCGCTTCATCCAGCAGGTTTTCCATCAGATGGGTCGTTTCCTGCAAAATGGTAAAGCCGAAGGTGCCCGCCCCGCCTTTAATCGAGTGCGCTGCACGAAAAATGGCATTCAGCTGTTCGGAGTCCGGGGCTTCAGGAACCAAATCAAGAAGGTGTTGCTCCATATCTGCCAACAGTTCGTCAGCTTCATCAAAAAATGTCTGATAAAAATCGCTAATATCCATGCTCACGCTATCACCTCGGATTGGCTGGTGGCGATGTGGGAACGCTTACCGGCGGGAGTTCCGCTGGCCGTTGTAAGACACTTACCGGCTCATTCTGGCTTTCAGCGTTTTCATGCAAAATGGCCTCTTCTGCCTGCTTATTGAGAACCAGCAGGCTAATACGGCGGTTGATAGCGTCTTCAGGACCGCGATCGCTCAGACGCATCGTGGCGGCCATACCTACCACACGTAATACTTTTCCATCATCCAGACCGCCGCTAACCAGCTCGCGACGCGATGCATTTGCGCGATCGGCAGACAATTCCCAGTTGCTGTACCCTTTCTCACCATTCGCGTAAGGATAATCATCCGTGTGACCGGAAAGGCTGATCCGGTTAGGGATCCCGTTGAGCACTGGTGCAATCGCGCGCAGGATATCGCGCATGTACGGCTCAACTTCAGCACTACCGGTCTTAAACATTGGGCGATTCTGACTGTCGATAATCTGTATCCGCAGCCCTTCCTGAACTAAATCAATCTTTAAATGCGGACGCAGCGCTCGCAGTTTGGGATCGGATTCAATCAGTTGATCGAGATCGCCACGAAGTTTGCTCAAGCGGCTCTGTTCCATACGTTTTCTCAGGTCATCAATATTCGGCTGCTTGTTCACCTCACCCTGCTGCTGGGTGTAATCATCCCCGCCGCCTGGAATCGGGCTTTGGCTATTCGAAATACGATTTCCCCCGGTCACCGCGGTGGCCAGCGGTGTACGGAAATATTCGGCAATCTGGATCAATTCTTTAGGGCTGGAAATAGAAATGAGCCACATCACCAGAAAGAAGGCCATCATCGCGGTCATAAAATCGGCGTAGGCGATTTTCCACGAGCCATGCGCCCCACCACCGTGATTCTTATGTTTGCGTCGCTTTACAACGATAATGGGATGGGCCTGATTTTTCATGCGTCCTCGGTCGTCTGTTGCGCAGTTGGATTTCTCACCGCACGAACATGTTCTTCCAGTTCGATAAACGAAGGACGTTCGCTGGAGTACAGAGTCTTACGACCGAATTCAACGGCAATCGGCGGCGCGTAGCCATTCAGATTGGAGAGCAGCGTTATCTTCACGCACTGCATCATTTTGGTTGTTTCAGCGCTTTTCTGGCGCAGAACGCTGGCAAGCGGAGAAATAAATCCATAGGCCAGCAAAATACCGAGGAATGTTCCCACCATCGCATGCGCAATCAACGCCCCCAACTCTGCTGCCGGGCGATCGGCAGAAGCCAGTGCATGCACAACACCCATAACGGCCGCGACGATCCCGAATGCCGGCAGTGAGTCGCCGACCATCGCCAGACTATTCGCCGGAACTTCGGCCTCACTCTCATGAGTCTCAATTTCTTCGTCCATCAGCGCTTCAATTTCGAACGTATTCATATTGCCGCTGATAATCAGGCGCAGATAATCGACAATAAAATCAAGCATTACGGCATCGGCAAGAATGCGCGGATAGCTGGCGAAGATTTCACTTTCTTTGGGGTTTTCGATGTCGCGCTCAAGCGAGAACATGCCCTGTTGACGTGACTTGGCCATCAGGCGATACAGGAGCGCCAGCAGATCCATATACATCGCTTTGGTGTATTTCGAACGACGGAAAAGCAGCGGGATCGCTTTCATCGTCCCTTTGATGGCTTTCCCGTTATTACCGACGATGAATGCCCCAATACCCGCGCCACCGATAATCACCAGCTCAGCCGGTTGATAGAGTGCCCCAAGGTGTCCGCCGGTCATCATGTAACCGCCGAAAACTGTACCAATAACAACCAGGTAACCTAATAAGATAAGCACGACATCATCCTTTCGCAATTGACTATGACAGGATGCGCAGTCGGGCAATTAACGTAAGGTCAGGACAAAAAAAAGCAGCGGTAATCGCTTACCGCTGCTGGAGTGTTCATCCACACCGTATCAGTTAAACAGCCTGTTCGATCTGTTCATCCAGCAGTTGTGGAATAATATCGGCAGCATTCTGGGAAAGTTTACGTCTTTTTACGGCCCTTGATGGCGGCTGGCATAAACTACAGGCAAAGCTGCCTGCGGGTTGGTGTGCATGGGTGATAAAATTCCCACCGCAACAATTGCATTGGGACAACTCCAGCAATCCGCTGTCGACAAATCGCACCAGCGTCCACGCGCGAGTTAACGCCAGCAATGGCCCTTCTTCAGGCTGCGGATACTGCTCAAGATATAACCGATACGCCTTAATCACGGCATCCACGCCGCTACAGAGACCCGTTTTGAGCAGGAATTGCCATGCATTGCAAAACATCGACGCATGAATATTTTGTTCCCACGTCATAAACCAGTCGGTGGAAAACGGGAGCATCCCTTTTGGCGGAGGACTACCGCGTAATTCTTTGTACAGCTTGATTAATCGACCACGGCTTAATTGCGTTTCGCTTTCCAGCATTTGCAAACGGGCGCCCAATGTGATTAATTCCATTGCCAACTGGATATCACGCGCTTCCTGAACAATGCTTTTTTCGCTCATCATCAAGCCCTTTTCTTACGTGCTGCATCATCGATGTCGCTTAACAGGCGTGTTGAAAGCATGATACCAGTATGAATTTGCTGAAGATCGTCAACGCGGGAGTCTTGCGTCAGGCGAGTAACAGTCTGGTGATCGTCGAAACGGAAATGACATACCAGTTGGTTTGTTTCGGCCAGTTTGACCATTTGAGGAAGTGTTAATGTTGCCAACGTGTCCGCCATTTCCTCGCTGATACCAAGGCGAAACATCGCAGATGCTTTGTCCTGAACGATCAAACGCTGTGCAAGCAATAAATATGACAAATTGATGTCATAAATGTGTTTCAGCAACTCGGATGTATGCATTATTTGCATCCATAATAACCAACATTGTTTTCATGCGGTAAAACCGCACCCCGTGATGTCGCCGGGAAGGCCCGGTAAAAAAAAGCAAAAGGTCAAATACATAGCAGCGTAACGACACTTACGCGTCGTCTAAACAATCCCTTTTAAGAAGGCAGCGTCCCTTACAAGCTCACATCAATTCTTACAAATGTCTAAGATTTTTCCTAATTCGACGCAACTCTACCCGCCGTCAGTTACACATACAACGGAGCTATGCTGCGAATTTAAAGAATATGTGATCAAGATCACATAAACCAGCCAAACACTTAACATAAATCCATCAGCGTGGCTTTTACTTTGCTTATTTCTTAACCTTCCATTATCCATTTCGATTCCTGATGTACGAATATTCTTGCAATAAAAGCGAATAGTATTATGTTCACGACCGTTAATATCACGCCATGAAATAGCGAGCTGGATCACATATTTAACTCAAAAAACTTTTTTAATTAAATTCTTTATAAACAATGACTTAAACATTTAGAGCAATTAATTAATACCGCGATGTGACGACCTTGCGAATGTTAATGTATGTTTATTTTTTATTAACACATTGTTTTCATTAGCCGTGGGTTTTACTTAAGTTACCTAAACATATCTGCAACCAATATGAATCGATTATTCTATTTATAAGAATAATTAATGAATAATCATGATGACATTCACACTATGAAGGAAGGAAACGTTGCAGTATGGAGTAAGCTGAGTAAAGCTGAAAAGCCCTCTCATAATTCTTGAAAAAAAGGAGCGAGTTATGAGCTATTCGCACATTCTTGTTGCTGTTGCCGCCACCCCTGAAAGTCAGCAGTTGTTAAACAAGGCGGTTTCTATCGCTCGCCCTGTCAACGCCCGAATTAGCCTGATAACACTGGTCTCAGACCCCGAACTGTATAACCAGTTTGCAGCTCCCATGCTGGAAGACCTGCGTGAAGTCATGCAGGAAGAAACTCAGGATTTTATCGACAAACTTAGCAAAGAAGCAGAATACCCCATTGAGCATACCTTTATTACCTATGGGGCTCTGAATGAACATATCCTGGATGTATGCCGCAAATACGCCATTGACCTGGTCATTTACGGCAACCATAACCACAGTTTTTTTTCACGCGCTTCCTGTTCAGCGAAAAGCGTGATTCATACCAGCCAGGTGGACGTTCTTCTGGTTCCGCTAGCCGGAGATTAATACACAGCGCCAGGACTTCATGCGAGTTTAGAACAGGAAGAAATATTGTCTGGCAGTTGGCATTGACTCCGACGCGGTGTGACTGTTTTAAGATCACTGATGAACGTCGCCTGCCAGTTGTCGATATCGTTTTTAACGATAGTCTCAAGCATTTCAGCGTGGCGCGAGATGCGTTCGGTAAGTGGCATCGTCAGCGCCTGGTTTAATGCGCTTGCCACTTCATCCCGGTCATAAGGATTAACAATAAGCGCAGAGGTTAGCTCATTCGCCGCCCCGGCAAATTGCGATAAAACCAGCACGCCAGGGTTAGCAGGATCCTGTGCGGCCACAAACTCTTTCGCCACCAGGTTCATACCATCGCGCAACGGGGTCACCAATCCTACGTCAGAGTAGCGGAAGATCTTCATCAGCAATTTACGATCAAAATACTGGTTCAGATAGTAAAGCGGCGTCCAGCCCAGTTGCCCATATTTGCCGTTGATTCGCCCTGCTTCTGTTTCCAGTTGGTGGCGAATATCCTGATAGGCCTGCACCTCTTCACGCGAGGTCGGCGCTATCTGCGTATAGCGAATTTTACCGTGGTGCTGCGGATAATGTTCCAGTAAGGCCTCGTAGGCCTGAAAGCGCTCCGGCAAGCCTTTGGAGTAATCCAGACGCTCCACGGAGAAAATATTCTGCACATTTTTAAGCTCCGCTTTTAGCTGCGCCAGTTTTGGCGGCAGCGGCCCGGACGCCTGTCGTGCAATCTCATCAGGTTCGATACCGATGGGATAGACCTGAGTGCGAAACGCTTTTCCCCATACCAGGTGCTGCTTATCTTTATGCGTGGACACCCGAGTCTGGGCTGCGAGACAGTCCAGAAAAGCCTGGCGATCGTTTTCGGTCTGGAAACCAAGTAAATCAAAGTCACACATTTGCTCAAGTAGCGCCAGATGTGGAGGGAGCGCATTAAAAATTTCCGGCGTCGGAAAAGGAATATGCAGGAAAAAACCGATGCGGTTATTCACACCGCGCTTACGTAACTCGCAGGCAAACGGCAACAGATGGTAATCATGAATCCAGATGATGTCGTCATCGCCAAGCAGCGGCAGAAGTTTATCTACCAGTAAGGCATTAACCCGTTGGTAGCCTTCCCAGGCAGAGCGCTGAAACTGAACTAAATCCAGTCGATAGTGAAATGCGGGCCATAAAACCGCATTTGAAAACTGGCAGTAATACTCTTCGTAATCTTGCTCACTCAAATTAAACGAGGCCCAGGTGATATTGCCACGCGTGACTTTTTTTAACGGTTTATCCTCATTACCTGTATCACCACTCCAGCCAAACCACAGACCACCAGCAGCTTTTAACGCGCCCAGTACACCGACCGCGAGCCCACCCGCGCTCCCTTTGTCATCTGGTGAGGCGATACGATTAGATACTACGACTAAACGACTCATAGCCACCTCTTCTGTTATTCGTTGCTTTCGATTCTTGCTGCGAAGAGTTAATTTGCTCCAGCCAGCGCCAGACATCCCTGACGCCATCCAGACGCCATGTCGCCTGCGTCGGCCCGATCCCCACCTTCACGGAAATACCGCCAGCGCGGTTAACCACAGCAAATCCTGTTTCATCTGTCAGATCATCACCGAAAAACACAGGGATCCGGCCAGCAAAAGGCGCTTCCTGCATAAATGCAGCTATCGCGTCGCCTTTATTGCTGCCCTTAGGCTTTATTTCCACGACACATTTTCCGTGCTGCAGAGCAAGCTGCGGCCATCTGCGCGTGATGCGTTCAGCCAGGGTAATCAACGCAGCTTCGTGTTCGGGTGCCTGGCGATAGTGCAACGCGAAAGCCATGCCTTTGGTTTCCAGCGTTGTCCCCGGTAACGTCACTAACGCTGCGTGTAATAAAGCCCCAGCTTCACGCTCGATACCTTCAGGCAGGTGTACTATGTGCGTTTGACCATTGATGTCACGGCGTTCTGCCCCATGCACTCCGGCAAGCGGAAAACGAAACGGAGTTGTGAGTGCGTCAAGCTCAACCATTGAGCGCCCTGAAATCAATGCCAGCGCATCCGCATTATGCGTCGCTAACTGATGTAAACATTGCAGGATTGCCTTAGGGACAACGACCTGGTCGGGAAAGGGTTTAATCTCAGCAAGTGTCCCATCGAGATCAAAAAAGTAAGCACAGTTTACAGATTGTTCAGGGGGTAAGATCAGTGATGCTGTCACCCGGTTATCCTCCTCATCATAGTCAGAACGCCACGCGGATCGCGGCGTATAGATGATGTATGACGGATATAAGTATAGACAGTGTGACCATGCTCGCCATTTGGAAAAACAATCGCCAGCCGGGTAGCGGCTGGCGATGGGCAGAAGCTAGACTAAAAAGTTAGGGTTTAAATCATCAAACGGTACGCTTCGCTTTTTGCTTGTAACGGTCGAAGATCACCGCCGCCAGCAGGATGAGGCCACGTACCACATACTGCGCGAACGGAGAGATATTCAGCAGGTTCATCGCATTCTCAACCGTACCCAGGATTAACACCCCGGCCACCACATATGAGATTTTTCCGATGCCACCTTTAAGCGAAACGCCCCCTAACACGCAGGCTGAAATCACGATCAACTCATAACCGATTGAGGTCATTGGCTGGCCGCTGGTCATACGCGATGCGAGGATAATCCCGGCAATGGCGGATACCAGACCGGAAAGAATAAAGATAATAATCTTGGTACGAACAACCGGAACCCCTGCCAGGCGCGCCGCCTCTTCATTGCCCCCAATGGCCAGCGTATTACGACCAAACGTGGTTTTGTTCAGCAGTAAACCAAAGACAATGAAACAAACGACAGTGATCCAGATAGGCGCAGGCAGACCAAACCAGTTAGCATAACCGAGTGTAAAGAAACGCTCGTCTTCAATCCCGACAGCCTTACCGTCGGAGATAATATAAGCCAGACCACGTACAATCTGCATCGTCGCAAGAGTAGTGATCAGGGCGTTAATTTTTAACCGCGCAATCACGAACCCATTCACCAGGCCACACAGAATACCGAGCAGAAGTCCGGCAGCCACGCCAATCCACAAACTTTCAGTCATGTTAATGACTACGGCAGTGGTAACACCAGCACAAGCAATCACAGATGCGACAGACAGGTCGAAATCACCGGATGCCAGACAAAACAGCATCCCACACGCGACCATGCCCGACATCGATACTGCCAGCCCCAGTCCCTTCATATTGATGAAGGTGGCAAAGTTTGGCACAAACAGGGAACAAACGAGGAACAGCACGGCGAACACCACCAGCATACCGTATTGATCCCAAATGCGGCCCAGATTTAGCGCCGACTTCGCTGCGCCAGAACCCGATGTAGAAACGGAAGACATCATACTCTCCTTATTCAGGCTACAGCCTGGCTGACTTTAGGCATAGCAAGGCTCAACGCCTGGCGCTCATCCGCCTGTTCATGAAGTAACTCACCGGCAATTTCGCCTTCTCTCATCACCACAATACGATCGGCGACACCGAGCACTTCTGGCAGGTCACTGGAAGCAAACAATACGGCCACACCGCGCGCTGCGAGGGCATAAATCACGTTGTAAATTTCATGCTTGGCGCCTACATCAATGCCGCGTGTAGGCTCATCCAACAAAATCACCTTCATCTCTTCCGATAACCAACGACCGAGGATAGCCTTCTGTTGATTACCGCCGGAGAGATTCATGATCAGTTGCTCTGCACCCGGTGTTTTGATGTTGAGTGAACGAATATGGTGATCGGCATTGGTCTCTTCCCAGCCGTTGTTGATCACGCATCCCCCCAGAACATGCTTACGTCGTGCACTAATGTTGATGTTGTTGCGCACTGAATGGACCGGAATGATCCCTTCGGCTTTGCGATCCTCCGGGCACAGCATCATCCCTGCTTCAATGGCATGGCTTGGTTTACGGATATCGATAGGTTGTTCATCAATAAATACCTGGCCCGCCGTGATACGCGTACCACCGAACAGTCCTTTCATTAATTCGCTACGTCCGGCCCCCACCAGGCCAAACAGCCCGACAATTTCACCGCTTCGCACAGATAAACTGATTGGCGTACGCACGCCCGGGGCTTTTACCTCATGCAACCGCAGACGCTCTGTGCCATACGGTCTGGATTTCCAGCCATAGATATCCCCGAGGTCGCGCCCGACCATCGCCTGCACCAGCGCGTCGTGATCGACCTGCTGCATATCCGTGAACGTTTTGACGTAATGACCATCTTTAAACACAGTGATGGCATCGCTGAGGGCAAAAATCTCCTCCATACGGTGCGAAACGTACAGAATGATGCGTCCTTCGTTGCGCAGCTCACGAATGACACGAAACAGATTCTCAATCTCACGTGCTGACAGGGAACTGGTCGGTTCATCAAACGCAATAATTTTGGCATTTCGCGCCAGCGCTTTTGCAATCTCTACCATCTGCCACTGACCAATGGAGAGGTATTTCAATGGGGTATCGGGATCGATATCCATTCCCAGATGCTTCAGCTGGATTCCTGCTTCATAGTTCAGCAGCGAGCGGTTCACAATCCCGCCTTTGTGCGGTAACTGCCCTAAATAAATATTCTCGGCAACGGTCATTTCCGGGACGAGATGCAGTTCCTGATAAATAATGGCGACGCCGGCGTTGAGCGCGGCAGTGGTATCCGCGAAGGAAACTTCCTGTCCGCGGATCGTCAATGATCCCGTCGTTGGCGCATAGTTACCGCTGAGAATTTTTAAGAGTGTTGATTTCCCGGCGCCATTTTCGCCCATCAGCGCATGCACCTGTCCGGCATAGCAGTCGAAACTGATATCCGTCAGCGCTTTAACGCCGGGGAACGTTTTGCCAATGCCGCGAAATGAGAGATACGGGGTAGACTGTTGCATAACGTCTCCGTGAGTCAGATCTTTATGCCGGAGGGGGGCTTTGCCTCATCCGGCCTTCTGAGGACGCAATTCGTAGGCCGGATAAGACGCGTTGACGTCACATCCGGCATTTGTGTTACTTACCGCCTAAGCCTTTCTTCGCCAGCTCTTCTTTGAAGTTATCGCGGGTAATCAGCACCACATCCGTCACTTCAGTGAATGCCGGTGGCTCTGCACCTTTCGTTACCCAGTTGTAGAGCATTTCACTGGACTTGTAGCCGTGAACGTCCGGGCTTGGCAGCAGTGAACCGTAGAACCCGGTCGCTTCGCCTTTAGACAGTTCGCTTACTGCGTCAACGCCGTTGATACCAATACCAATTACGTTTGGTGCTTTGAAGCCCTGCCCTTCGGTCGCACGTACGCCGCCCAGCACAGTGTTGTCGTTCATGCCGACAATCAGCCAGTTTTTGACTTCAGGATGCTGAACCAGCATGGAGTTAGCGGCGTCGAATGCGCCGGGGATGTCATTCGATTTTGTTGGGACCTGGTAGATCTGTTTTTCCGGGAAGCCTGCGGCTTTAAGCGCTTCCATTGAACCAGAAGTACGACGACGTGCGGTATCCAGTTCGTTGGCGGTAATGGCCATTACGGCGGTGGATTTCACATCCCAACCGCGTTTTTGCATCTCCTTGTACAGCTCCTGGCCCTGGCGCTCACCAATTTTGGTTGCCGCCATCATCACCAGCGGTACGGTATCCATCGGCTTACCTTTGGCATTGGCAAACTGGTCATCGACGGCAATGACTTTCATATCGTAGCCACGCGCCTTAGCCATAATAGCTGGCCCCAGTTTTGGGTCTGGCGTACAAATAACAAACCCTTTTGCTCCACTTGCAGCCAGGCTGTCGATGGCGTTAAGGGTTTTCTCACCATCCGGGACGGCAATTTTAATCACCTCAAAACCAAGGTCTTTACCGGCTTTATCGGCAAATTTCCATTCAGTCTGGAACCACGGTTCTTCCGGCTGTTTGACCAGGAAACCGAGCTTCATGGATTCAGCGATAGCGGATTGTGACATAATGGCCGCCAGACCGATGGCAGCCAGCGCTTTAGTGAATTTGTGCATGGTTAACTCCAGCTTTAACGTTCTTTTATGTAGGGTAAAATCAGACGATTTTTTGTAATTCGGACGTAAAACAAGGCATTACCTTTTATTGATAAGATCAATGCCAGTGCTGAGAGTATTTGTAGCGGGAAATTGATTCTCCATAAGAGAGCGGCATCACACCACAGAATTACAGTAATTGCGTACATAAATTCAGCGGGAAATGACATAAAAAAACGCGGTTTTGTCGACGGGAAAAAAGAGGAATAGCAGATTAGTCCATAACATCAGCCAACGAATCCTTGTTCCCGAATACCGGAGTATTCGGGAAAATGATTACCATCGGTAATAAATGTGATCAGCGTGATCGCGAACCGGAATATCATCTCCCAATAGACGCGCCGCAAGCGTCAATGCAAAATCGAAAATATGCCCTAACCCTTTACCGCTAATCAGGTTGCCATCTTCCACAATCGGCGCATCGATATATTCCCCATCCGTTACGTTTTGCCACAGATCCCCCGAACACACGTAGCGACGCCCCTTCAGCAGGCCGTTGCCACCCAGCACGCGCGCAGCCGCGGAACACACCGGGCAAATGAGTTTTCCTGCCTCGTCATGGCGAGCGATAAACTGGATGACAGCCTTACTGGCGGCAAGATTAACGCTGCCCTGCGGCCCGCCCGGTAACACAACGGCATCGTAAAGATCCGTCTGACGCGCAGCCAGCGTGCTGTCCGTCACCATCGGCACGTCATGATAGCTCTCCACCGCACGGGACTCGGCGCAGGCCAGTGTTTCAACTTCGATCTGCAGGCGGCGCAGAATATCAATGGTAACAATGGCTTCCGCCTCTTCAAAACCAGGTGCCAGTAGCACGGCAACCTTTTTCATACACACTCCTCGATTTTTCCAAATACACCAAACCATAAATGCCGAATCATTCAGGCGCTTAACTTTATTAATTTCCACAAAACTGATCTGGCGCAAAAAATTAGCCAGCAGATAACGTTCACTGACACGTCCCGATAATGAAATTTCTCCATCCCAAGGCCGGATAATCATCCGGTGAGAGACAATACCTGATTGTGAAATTCCATTTCGTGATATGAAACATCATTTCAATATTAATGCTTTGATTTAATCCCATAAATATCAATCTCTTATATTCACACCACTTATATACACAAGCAGAAAAATCACTAATATTGCTATGACAATATGTAAAAAATCATAAATACGCAGATTTAAGGATTTTCTTAAGTCGGAACAGGAGTTATGCTGAATCTCGATCGGGAGCGAATATAATTCGTGATCACTAAAGGACCGGCGGAACGGATTTATTCTGCTAACAGTTTTAATTGTACGTAGAGGTGATGTGTAGCGGCAGCCCGTTGCACTGACGTAAGTAACGTACATCCCCCTTTCTGGAAATAAGGATATTGATATGGCTGCAGTTGGAATTGTTCATAAACTCAACACACAAATGAACCTCGAGTTCTACGCATCGAATCTTTACCTGCATCTCAGTGAATGGTGTTACGAACACAGCCTGACTGGCACCGCAACCTTTCTACGCACTCAGGCACAAGGTAACGTGACTCAAATGATGCGTATGTTCAATTTTATGAAAAGTGCCGGGGCTAACCCCATCGTCAAGGCTATTGATGTTCCGGGTGATGAACTAACTTCTCTTGAAGAACTGTTTCAGAAAACGCTGGATGAATACCAACAGCGTTACAGCAAGCTATCACGCTTGACCAATGAAGCAGAAGCCTTGAATGATGCAACAACCATTGATTTTCTTCACGATCTGGAAAAAGAGCAGCAGCAGGATGGCGTGCTGTTACAGACGATTCTTGATGAAGTCCGCAGCGCTAAACGTGCGGGACTGTGCATGGCGCAAACCGATAAGCATCTGCTGAACGTCGTGAACTATCAACACCACTAATCTTCAATTTTCATCGTGTTAATGCCGGATAACGATGCGACGCACCTTATCCGGCTGGTGCTTAATTTTCTCTACGCTCACGCCTCTCATTCTGCGAGGCGCAAAAAAACCTTTCTAAAACCTGAAACAACGGTTTATTTTAGTGAGATTCATTCTGCGGCGTGAATTTCAACTCGATCAAGGCAACTGCTTTTTGTATTGCGCGCATAGTAACCGGATCGGCGCCCGCAGGATGGCTGGAGAAATCGATGCTTTTCAGTTGGCTGGACATTTTCTCCCGCACTTCTACTGGGGCAATAACATCAAGAACATCCAGAATCTGCTTGATAACCAGCTGACAGGCAACAACGTCCGAGAGCAGTTCCTGATCGGCATTCAGTGTTTGGGACATAGTGAGCTCCTTATAGAAAGGTCGTCATAGTACCTATTCAACGAACGAAACGATAGCCGCGCATGCATTACGAATGCGCTGGAAAATAAAAATAGATCCAGTCAGTTTCTTTTGAGATGGCAAGCACAACATGAGTGAACATATAGCGGTTGAGAACAAACGCGGCCTATCCCCGGCTGCATTACTTGTTGCCGGGGCTTTCTTTATGGAGTTTATTGACGGCACGGTGATTGCCACCGCACTGCCCGACATGGCGAAGAGTTTTGCCGTGCAAGCGGTAGACCTGAACATAGGTATCAGCGCCTATCTGATCACCCTCGCGGTGCTGATTCCCGCCAGCGGCTGGATTGCGGATCGCTTCGGTGCCCGAAAGGTGTTTACCCTGGCGCTGGCGATATTTACTCTCGCCTCGGTTTTATGCGGTTTGTCCGAAAGCCTTGAGAGCTTTGTCGCCATGCGAATCTTACAGGGTGTAGGTGGCGCGCTAATGGTTCCGGTTGGCCGACTTGCGGTATTGCGTACCACGCCTAAACATCAGTTGATCACCGCTATTGCGACCCTGACCTGGCCCGCGTTAGTCGCCCCCATCATTGGCCCTCCCCTTGGCGGATTCATTACCAGCTATGCCAACTGGCGTTGGATCTTCTTCATCAATGTACCGCTCGGGATACTGGCGATTGCGCTGGCGCTTCGTTTTATCCCGGATATTCATGACGACGAGCGCCGCCCATTTGATATAACGGGATTTATCGCAACCTCTGTTGCGATGGTAAGCCTGGTGTATGCCATGGAGTTACTGGGAACCCAACAGCCTCAGGGCTGGCTGACCGCCGGACTTTTGGCGCTTGGAACAGTGACATTTCTGTTTGCCCTGCATCATTTTCGTCGCGCCGCATGGCCAATGATTCGCCTTGATGCCATGAACGTCCCTACTTTTCGCGTCACCATGTATGGCGGATCGCTGTTTCGTGCCTCTATCAGCGCCGTGCCGTTTCTGCTGCCGTTAATGTTTCAGGTAGGTTTTGGCATGAACGCTTTCCACGCGGGTTCGCTGGTGCTGGCGGTATTTGTGGGCAATCTGACGATTAAACCGGCCACCACACCGTTGATACGTTGGCTGGGCTTTAAGAAACTGCTGTTGATTAACGGTGCGCTTAACGTTCTGGCGCTGCTGGCCTGTGCATTAATTACGCCGCAGACCCCCGTGTGGGTTATTTTGCTGGTGTTGTATCTGGGCGGTGTGTTCCGCTCAATTCAGTTTACCGGCGTCAGCACGCTTGCCTTCGCGGACGTCCCCGCGGCACAAATGAGCTACGCTAATACGCTGTTCAGTACAGCGACACAATTAGCGGTAGGATTGGGCATTTCTTTAGCCGCTATTGGGATCCGCATTGGCGATGTGGTCAGTGAAAGGCTGGCATTGGGCAATATTCCAGGGATCAGTTTCCGGCTGGCCTTTGTCGCTATTGCCATTATTTGTCTGGTAGGTATGGTGGATACGCTGCGACTCGCCCGTGATGCAGGAAGTGCAGTATCGAACAAGAACAAGTAGCCCGGAGGGTGAACGCTGCCGGGCCAACAGGATTTAGCCAATTACCTCGCGTACAAACGCTTCGATTGCTTTGTCCTGGCAGTTTTCAAAGAAGCACTGCTGGAAGCGCGGGCCCGATACAGCAGTTTTCACCAGCTCAGGATCGATAGCGCGCAGCGTGTCCAGATAATTTTCTTTTACTACAGCCGCTTTCACCTGATTCAGAATACCGGCGTTACGCACCTGCGGCTCTTTACGCTCCGGTGGGTAGCCTTCGCCGTTACGCCCGGTGAACGCTTTTTCAAACATATAGCGCACATTCAGCTCAGCACCCCAGCCAAAACCTTTGGCGAATGCCAGAGAAAGCGCGTTGCCGTTGTTGATCTGAGAGAACAAGAACGCATCTGCAGGATCGAGGCAATAACCACACACCACACCCGGATGGATATTCAGTGACATCATTGCCCCCTGGCCCGTGCCGCAACCGGTGACCACGAAATCAACCGCTTTGGAATTAAGCAGGATGCTGGCCATAATTCCTAAATGGATGTAGGTCAGATGATGATCATTTTCATCGCTCATCCCAACGTTATAGACCGGAAAACCTTTCTCATCCGCAACGGCTTTAAGCTCGTTATGGATGATGGCGTTTTTGCTTGCCTGGCTGTTTTCCATCATCAATGCAATTTTCATTCTGTACTCTCCTGAATGCGCTGCGGTAGCCCGCTGAAAGTCATAACATTCAGCCACATTACTATTTTGCAATCATACTTTCAAATTTAATGAAATTTAGTTTTAAAAAACAAAGTTGCGCTCACATTCTTGTCTGAAGAGTTCAGAATTGCCTCAAACGAATAACCTCGTTGTGATTAATCACAGGTGATCTTCGGGCTATTCAAGCCATTGATGAGGGCCTCTGTATGCCATGATAGTGTATCTTCGAACTTTCAGAGCGATCTCATGAAGACCTTTATCCTAGCGCTTTTGCCGCTCGTGCTGACAGGATGCACAATTACAAAACAGGCACAGGTCAGCGAAGCCAGCGCCATCACAGGTGTGGTTCGCCTGACTTATAATCAGGCTATGTTACAAACAGCACGTACCGATGACTACGTTACCCAAGGGACAGCCACCAAAGAGTGTCAGCGCCTGGGCTATGCCAGCGCTGAAGCGTTTGGCCAGCCGGTGTCAACCTGCAGCGTATATGCAGGTTCTCTGTGCTTAAATACCAAAATTACACTCGCCTGGCAGTGTCATGGTGTCGCGGTATCGCAATCCCCCTCATTCAATTATTAATATTTCCGACCAGCACATTTTTGCTGGTCTTTTACCACTTTATTATTTATATCCCCCGCTTAATATCGTTAATGCGTTTTATTCCCATTCGCATTTTTAATAAATAAATTTATTATTTTACCTTTTGCAAATAATTAAATAACAAATTATAGTGACACCACGTCAATATATAATAATGTTTGTGGAGCAGAACCATGCTGAAAACAGAAATGATCGACCAACTGAATGAGCAAATGAATCTTGAATTATATTCATCTCTGCTCTACCAACAGATGAGCGCGTGGTGCAGCTATCACAGCTTCGAAGGTGCCGCCGCGTTTTTGCGCCGTCACGCCCAGGAAGAGATGACGCACATGCAGCGTCTGTTCGATTACCTGACCGATACCGGCAGCTTGCCGCGTATTAATACCGTTTCTTCACCTTTTGCTGAATATGCGTCTCTGGATGAACTGTTCCGTGTCACTTACGAACACGAGCAGTTGATCACCCAGAAAATTAATGAGCTGGCACACGCGGCAATGACCCACCAGGATTATCCAACCTTTAATTTCCTGCAGTGGTATGTTGCCGAGCAACATGAAGAAGAGAAATTATTTAAATCTGTTATTGATAAGCTGTCGCTGGCAGGGAAAAGCGGCGAAGGTCTTTATTTCATCGATAAAGAACTGGCTACGCTTGATACGCAGAATTAATAATTTGGGGTAATGAAGGCAACCCGCCATCATTACCCATTAAAATCAGTGACGGCAGATCTTGCTTTCGTGCGTAGAGAAGCCGTCTTCTTTTGCAATAAACTTTCCCTTCGCCGCTAAAAACGCCACCAGCTCGCCTGCCGTCATATCTGACGCGGAACAAGTGTGAAAACGCGCCTGCTCGCCGAAACGTGCCGTAATCGCCGCTTCAAGGCTGGCATTTGAATACTGCTCGCCAGATTCAATCATCATGTTGAGCACTTCGTGACCGTGAATAGATTCCATACTACCTCCTCAATAAAGACCGTAGCCTAATGTGAACCGCACGGCGCTGCTTTGCGCTAACGCAGGTTTATCCGCAGATAAATGTCATTTGTTATACATCTTAATGGTCAAAAATATCGTAAACATTAATGTACAACCATTGTAACGACGATTTGACGAACATAGCGTTTTGCCTTAACCTGCGCCGCAGATATAACCGTTGATTATCTCTGGGACAGAGGAAAGCGTGAAAAACAGAACCCTGGGTAGTATTTTTATCGTGGCGGGAACCACGATTGGTGCCGGTATGTTGGCAATGCCGTTGGCTGCGGCAGGCGTGGGGTTTAGCGTCACGTTGGTATTGTTAGTCAGTCTTTGGGCGTTGATGTGCTACACCGCGCTGTTGCTGCTTGAAGTATATCAACATGTCCCGGCAGACACCGGGCTGGGTACGCTGGCAAAACGGTATCTTGGTCGTTACGGACAATGGGTAACGGGCTTTAGCATGATGTTTTTAATGTATGCCCTGACGGCGGCGTACATCAGTGGTGCAGGTGAACTGCTGGCCTCCAGCATCAGCGACTGGACCGGAACAAATATATCCCCGACAACAGGCGTACTGCTGTTCACCTTTGTTGCCGGTGGCGTGGTTTGTGTTGGGACCTCGCTGGTCGATCTCTTCAACCGTCTGCTATTCAGTGCCAAGATAATCTTCCTGGTGGCGATGCTGGCTCTGTTAATGCCGCATATCCATAAAGTGAACCTGCTTACGCTGCCGCTGCAACAGGGGCTGGCGCTCTCCGCAATCCCGGTCATCTTCACCTCGTTCGGTTTTCACGGCAGTGTTCCCAGTATCGTCAGCTATATGAACGGTAACATCCGTAAACTGCGTTGGGTATTTATTACGGGTAGCGCTATTCCACTGGTCGCCTATATCTTCTGGCAACTGGCGACGCTTGGCAGCATTAACTCGACAACGTTCATGGGGCTTTTAGCCAACCACGCAGGCTTAAACGGCTTATTGCAGGCATTGCGTGAAGTCGTGGCTTCGCCGCACGTCGAACTGGCGGTACATCTGTTTGCCGACCTCGCGCTGGCAACCTCTTTCCTCGGCGTTGCATTGGGATTATTTGACTACCTGGCCGACCTCTTCCAGCGCCGCAATACCGTAGCGGGAAGAATGCAAACCGGCGTGGTGACCTTCCTGCCGCCGCTGGCATTCGCGCTGTTCTATCCGCGTGGTTTTGTCATGGCATTAGGGTATGCGGGCGTTGCCCTGGCGGTGCTGGCGCTGCTCATTCCCTCGATGCTGGCATGGCAAAGCAGAAAACAGAATCCGCAGGCCAACTACCGCGTAGCCGGCGGTGCTCCGGCGCTGGCGCTGGTATTCTTGTGCGGCATTGTGGTGATCGCAGTACAGTTTTCTATTGCAGCAGGATTACTACCAGAAGTGGGTTAAAACAAAGGGGCTTTCGCCCCTTTCTGTTAATGCAAACAGCACTGCTTATATTTCTTGCCGCTGCCACAGGGGCAAGGGTCATTGCGCCCTACTTTGGCATCCACTTTCACCGGTACTTTGACCGGCGTTTCCTGAGGATGCGCCATCCAGTAAGCATGCAGGTCCAGCGCAGCCAGGCGGATAGCATCGACGCTCTCTTCAAACGCTTCAGGTGTCAATTTCTCAACCACCGCAAAGTTCTCTTCCGTACCGTGCAGCGCAATAGCCTCAAGTGCTGGTTTTAACGTGTCCGGTAACGCGGACCAGTCTGACAGTGCAACGCCGCGCATATAACCAAAGCACCACTCTTCAACGATGGTCAGTTCATGCTCGTCAATTTCACGCAGACCAAACAACGGCTCAAACTGCTCAGGATATTCATCCAGACGATCGGCCGTATCCGCCATATGTTGAAACGCCAGGTTCATGAAACGCGTCATTTCTTTTTCGGAGGACCAGCGAGGGACATACTGCGCGCCGCCCCAAATTGCGACCAGCCACTGCTCTGGTTCAATTTCATACGGTGAACTCAGCACCGCCGTCAGCAAACCATCCAGTTCTGACACATCCAGAATAGCCTTGTCTGTATTGTACTTAGTCAGTACATCATCCAGCCATTCCAGTTCGCTCTCGTTTAATGGTCCCGTTTTCATAACGCTTTTCCTTAGTCAAAAAATCTTGCCTGTGATCATCCTACATGGCTGGAGGGATAACAGATACAAATGGGCATATGCGGCATACAGTTGCCGCCTGTTCAGGTTAACAGGAAACGAGGGGAATTCCGGAAGTTAACGCACAAAAGAGAACACTAAGCCGCCGGGCATCATACCGGGAAAACACAATAAAACCACCCGCAGGTGGTTTACTGTTGTTCAATGCGGTTGAGCGTTGCGGTATAGCCCGTTTTCGCTACCGCGTTAAGTAAAGTATCGGTTGGGAAACCTTCTGGCACAATCGCTTCTGCTTGTCGGGTTTTTAGGGAGGACTTTGCTTTAATCACGCCGTCGGTTTCACGTAGCGCCTGATTGACCGAAATAACGCATAGCGAGCAGGTCATATTTTGTATATCCAGCACCACTTTTTGATTGGCCGCCTGAGCCCACAGCGGTAATAGCAAGCATGCAACTAACGTGAAGATCTTCATTCAAATACCTCATAAAACCAGGCAACGAGCGTTGGATAAAATAACACTGGCAAAATCAATGCCAGTGCGCACCAGTAGAACATGCGCGCTTGCCTCAGCGTTAGCCAGCCTGAACACCACAGCCGTTTGGAAAAATAGAGCCGCCAGAAGACATGCAGTAATAATCCCAGGGATAGCAGCACCAGAGGCGTTCGCAAAAACTCAAACTTGGTGAAAACAGCAAAGCTCGCCGCCGAAATACCAAACAGCAGGTAGAGCAGCGGTCCAACGCAGCATAAGCCCGCAGTGACGGCAGCTACCGCAGCCGTCAACAGGGTGAGTCCCGCCCGTTTAGCGTTGTTCTGTGGCGACATAGCTGTAGGAGAACGCTTTAGGATCATAGAAATTGATCGGGTCGCCATCAACTTCAGCATAAGTATAACCAAAGTTGTTCACCGCGCCCTGCTCCGTTGCCGGATACAGCTCGAAATCACGCCCGTAGTTGAATCCAACCCAGTTCATTTCCCAGTTACCAAACAGGTAAGTGTTTACCGCCTGGACATCGGCGTCCTGATGCGATTTTTTCTCTGCCAGACGCATTTTGGTCACATCAGCAGGATCGCAAGGTAACCAACCGTAACCGGCCAGATAGAACTCGGCACGACAATGTTGCCCACCGCTCACATCAGCAACGCCTGCGCTGTCTGCTTTGCCAAATGCACTTTTCGAGTAACGTTCGAGCTTATTGGCTTTGCCCAGACGGATACCAAACAGTTCACGCGCCGGAATGCCGCTGGCACGCGCCAGAGCCACAAAAACGGAGCTCATGTCGGTGCATTTTCCTTTGAGCTTACCGCTTTTTAAGATCTCCGCTACATCCCCCGTGCCGCAGCCGATAACGTCGTTATCGCGCTCCATATGGCTACTCACCCACTCGTAAATCAGGCGTGCTTTTTTCAGCGGATCCTGCTCATTACCGGTGATTTTACGTGCGGTTTCCAGAACCAGCCCATCAACTGGGGTATGTGCCGTCGGCAAAAGGTACGGTTTTACATCCAGCGGGTAAATAATCTGCTCCGGCGCTTGCCAGGTTTTCAACGCGTCCTGCTTCAGCGGTTCCCAGTCGGCGGTTTCAATGTCGATATCAACGTTAATCAACAGTTCGCCCTGTGAGTCAGGCCAGGTGGCAAACAGCGTTTTCGCGCCATAAGTATTATTAGTGGTGACATACGCTTGCTTATAGTTTCCGCTAAAGGCAAGCGCCGTCATTTGTTGAAACGCGGTATCTACAGGAAGCGGGATCCACAGTTTTACTACACCGCTCGAGCCCTTAGGAGGGTTAAGTTTATAGGTCTGGGATAACACAAAGCGCCGACGCGCGACTGGTACAACGGATGGCTCAGCGGCGCGAACCGTCTGACTAATAACCGCAGGACCGACTAAACCGGCGGCCGAAAGGAGAACGCTATTTTTGAGAAATTGTCGACGTTGCATTGCTGTCTGTCCATGTTGTAAGAGTTGAACTACGGCTAAGCAGGTAAAAACCGTATACGATCATCACAGCAGACAGACGCTGACATAAAAAGGTGAGCCGATGGAGGTTATTCATCAATAACAGACCTGTTAACTGTGAATGAAATAAGATACTACAAGGCCGCTATTAAGCCATTTACAGGCAAAAAAGTACAGCAGTGAGCGGATATCAATCTGCCAGCCCCCTTCTTATGAAACAAACTCAGCGTAAATCCTGTCTATATTTAACTGCAGCCATAGCGGAAACAACCCTACCCCTAAATCCCGTTTCTTATCTTTGGAGGACATAAAAATGGCAATGAGAATACTGTCTATCGATGGTGGCGGGATCAGAGGCATCCTGCCGGGTATGCTACTTGTGGCACTGGAGAAGAAATTGCAGGATATATCACAAAATCCTGCCGCCAGAATTGCGGATTACTTCGATCTCGTTGCCGGTACCAGTACCGGGGCCATTCTGTGTTCTGCTTACGTTTGCCCTGATGCGAAAGGAAAGCCCAAGTTCTCCGCTCAGGAAGCCGTCAATTTCTACCTTCAGGATGGGGATGAAATTTTTGATGTCGGCGTCTGGAAAACAATCAGTTCACTGGGTGGTGCTAGCGATGAAAAATATTCTGCAAAGGAGCTGGAGAGGGTATTAAAAACAGCATTTGGTGAAACAAAAATCAGTGAATTATTAAGACCAACCTGCTTTGTTTCTTATGACGTGAGCAGTCGTCTTCCTGTCATTTTCAAACAACACTCCGCCCTCGCCAAGAATCGGGACTTCCTGGTCAGGGATGCTTTACGGGGTACCTCAGCAGCTCCCACCTATTTCGAGGCAGCGCGTATTTATTCACTACCCCCGGTACCCGAAAAATTTGTCCTGGTTGATGGCGGTGTGGTGGCTAACGACCCGGCGCTCTGCGCCTATTCCGAAGCGATTAAATTCAGTAATGTCGCTGGCATTAAGGATATGATTATTGTCTCACTGGGCACCGGCAAGAAATTGCAGGGGTATTCTTATTCCGAAGTTAAGGACTGGGGCCCCTTTGGCTGGGCAAAACCGGCTATTGATATCGCGCTAGAGGGGGGGCCACAGATGACCGCGTATTATCTGCAACAAATTGCCTCAACGGTAAAAAACTCTAAATACTACAGAATTCAGCCTGAACTATACGGCGCCGATCCAACGCTGGATAACGCATCGCGTGAAAACTTAGAACTTCTGCGCAAGGCAGGCCTACAAAATGCCGCCGTGTATGATAAGAAATTGACTGAGATCGCTAAGTTATTAATCAGTAGTGGAGGCAATTTTAAATATCAGGACGCTAATTAATCCTCAACCCTGACTGAACTCAAAATATATGTACATTCGTTGCCAGTTTGCGGGCTAATCCTCTGGCCCCTTCGCGCATGACCGTATCGTGATTCCAGCGAAAAACGGGTGCCGCCAGCGGGGCCAGGTAATTCATCCAAGGAATCGTGGTGCGAACATTCCAGTCATATCTGACGATGGTCTCAGCACCACTGGCAGAAAAATACCACACTCCTCGCCCTTCTACCGCCCCACTGGCTTGTCCCTCAAGCAGCGAGCAAGGCAGAATATTTAACACGTTGATGTCAAAGGTTAAGCGATAGGGAAGCGCTCCTTTCAAGGTATAACGATGCCGCGCCCCAATGCCCTGTACATCACCTTTTTTAATCTCAACAATGCGTTCCAGACTTTCCCACCATTCAGGCCACTGATCGGGATGAGAAAAAACATCCCATACCTCCTGAATAGAAGCCTCAACCCGCCAGACGGTGGAAAGCTGATAGTCAGCCATAATACAGCCTCCTTCAGGGTGAGAAGAAATTGGCGGGAAAACGGATGTTAATGACCATAGCATCCAGAAGCACGGTTTCTAATCGCTGCCCATCTGGCGCATAGCTGATCACTTTGGCAGGAAGTCCGTGATAATTATCCAGCCAGACGTCATAGCGGTGAACACCATCAACCACCATTGTTCCAGGCCCAACCACAGATACGTGCGTCGTCGCCCGTCCTGCAAGGTTTTCCTTGCCAACAGTGGTCATTGTCCCTTCGCGTTGCAGATGACGAATATTGCCCAACAACACGCCGATATCAGAGCGATCCACCCGATGACCACGCTCATCCTGGATCAATGAATTAGTAGGCGACAGGTGCAAAATGGGCAAAGAACCCACACCAAATGGCCATAACGTCACTTTACCGCTGACAGGATTAAAGATAAGCACCGCTCCTGAATGCGGTTGGGTAAAATCCATCCGCACATACCCAGGCTTTTGAAAGCTATAGCGAATAATTTTGCTTTCATCGGATGGCGACGAAGAGCGCATCATGACCTGATAAGAGGTCAGGTTATTAAATGACTGTTGAGAAAATGCGATGGGATCCATAGCCCTGGCATTCTGCGAAAAAATATTACCTTTTTCCACCGAATATGCTGCACAACTAAAGGTGAGCAATGCTGCGAACATGACTATCGGAGAAGATGAAATGTTCATAGCTGCCCCCTGAACCAGCGCGATTGGCAAACAGGAGTTATCACCTGCCGACTGTTTTTATTATAGTTCTTAACTGCGCGGCACTACTCTTCCGGCCCTCAGACTCAGTATGGACAGCAGGTTTAAATTATTGGTTTTCTTTTCAGTTGAGATGACAACATAAAGCTATACTTTAATAGCCATACTTTTAATAGGTATTAATCATGAAACTGCCATCGGTATTTTCATGCGCTGTTCTCATATTACTGCTGCTGTCGTCATCTTCTGCCACATCCAGCACGTTACAAAACCAGGCCGTCAGAGAGCAAGAGTTAAGCGCGGCACTTCAAGCCGGTAATGGCGTGATCATCATTGGCGGGACGGATGATTTCGTTTTCACGTTCAGGGCACGAAACCGAATCCACAGACACCTGGCGATACAGGATGGCTTTGGCGATCCCATCCTGATGAATGGTTTCCAGGACCACAACTATAATCCCGCCCGCGATGGTTTTATCAACAACCCTGCCCGAGGGGGCTTTATGTTTAATGCGCCGATTCGGCGATAGATTGATGAGCAATAGTGAGTTCTATGCTTGTAAAAAACAGGCACAAAAAAACCACCCGTAGGTGGTTTCACGACACTGCTTATTGCTTTGATTATTCTGTTCTTTCCCATGGTACCCGGAGTGGGACTTGAACCCACACAGCGCGAACGCCGAGGGATTTTAAATCCCTTGTGTCTACCGATTCCACCATCCGGGCTCGGGAAGAAATTGGAGGCGCGTTCCGGAGTCGAACCGGACTAGACGGATTTGCAATCCGCTACATAACCGCTTTGCTAACGCGCCGAAATCTTCTGGCTTTTCAGCCGACATCCGCTATTGCCGATGTCTCTAATTTGGAGCGGGAAACGAGACTCGAACTCGCGACCCCGACCTTGGCAAGGTCGTGCTCTACCAACTGAGCTATTCCCGCATCACCAAGTAACTTTGTTAATCACTTGATTTTGTTATCGTCTGGCAATCAGTGCTGCCGTTCGATGCGTTGCATTCTACTTACCTGACGCAATGAGTCAACGATATTTTTCACCACTAACGATCGTTTGCTGAAATTTGCGTCGAAACGATCACTGATCAAGCAAATCTCCACGTGCAGCGCTCAAATACTGGAACATTGACCACAAAGTCAGTATCGCGGCGACGAAGAAAAGTGCGATCCCAGCATACTCAACCCAGATATTTGGACGCCACAGCAGCCAGGCCAGTGCAGCCATTTGCGAAGTGGTTTTCACTTTACCAATCCAGGATACGGCTACGCTGCTGCGTTTACCCAGTTCGGCCATCCATTCACGTAGTGCAGAGATGATGATTTCACGCGCAATCATTGTTGCAGCGGGGAGCGTCACCCACCAGCTGTGGTAATGCTCTGTCACCAGTACCATCGCAATAGCTACCAGCACTTTATCAGCGACCGGATCGAGGAAAGCGCCAAAACGCGTGCTTTGGTTCCAGCGGCGAGCCAGAAAACCGTCAAACCAGTCTGTGACCGCTGCGATACAGAAGATCAGCGCACAAACAAAGGGAGCCCAGGTGAATGGCAGGTAAAAAGCCAATACAAAGAATGGGATCAGGATGACGCGAAACAGCGTGAGCAACGTAGGGATATTAAATTGCATATGACGGATAACTATCTGTTGTCAGTGAAATTACCCCTATGTTGCTACAGAGGGCCTAATGTTTCAACGAGTAGAAGATCTTTTCTGCCAGAGCTTGCGAAATACCCGGCACTTTTGCAATTTCTTCGATACTTGCATTACGAAGACCTTGCAAACCTCCCATATATTTCAACAACATCTGGCGACGCTTTGGTCCGACACCTTCGATGGTCTCAAGCGTGCTGGTGCTTTTCACTTTCGCCCGCTTTTTACGATGCCCGCTAATCGCATGATCGTGAGATTCATCGCGGATATGCTGGATAACGTGCAATGCAGGCGAATCCGGCGGCAGACTAAAGCCCTCACCTTCCGGCTCAAAGAACAGTGTTTCCAGACCGGCTTTACGATCGGCCCCTTTTGCCACCCCCAGCAAGAGTGGGTGCTGTTTGTCCCAGGGAACGTCCAGTTCAGCAAAAACGGCTTTCGCCTGCCCTAACTGACCTTTACCGCCGTCGATCAATATGACGTCCGGAATCTTACTTTCTTCAATCGCCTTACCATAACGCCGACGTAAGACCTGATTCATCGCCGCATAATCATCACCCGGCGTAATGCCGGTAATATTGTAACGCCGATATTCTGCACGCAGCGGGCCATTGGCATCAAAAACCACGCAGGAGGCTACCGTCTGCTCCCCCATCGTATGGCTAATGTCGAAGCACTCCATACGCTTCACCGCAGGTAACTTCAATACGGAGGCCAGCGCCGTCAGACGTTGCGTAATCGTCGACTGCTGAGAAAGTTTCGTGGTGAGCGCCACTGCCGCGTTGGTCCGCGCCAGCTTCAGATAACGCGCGCGATCCCCTCGCGGTTTCGTCTGCACGTTAATCTTCCGTCCGGCCAGTTCAGACAGAGAGTCTGCCAGCAGGGTTTTATCGCTAAGATTGAAATCGAGCAGGATCTCCCCGGGTAAGGTACGCATCTGGCTCCCCTGCAGATAAAACTGCCCGACAAAGGTTTCGACGACCTCGCCCAGTTCCGTACCACCGGGTACTTTAGGGAAATAGCTGCGGCTGCCCAGCACTTTACCCTGGCGAATAAACAGAACGTGCACACAGGCCATGCCGGCGTCAAACGCCACGCCAATGACATCCAGATCGTCTCCGGTGTTAGAGACAAACTGTTTTTCGGTCACACGGCGTACGGCCTGGATTTGGTCACGAATTCGCGCAGCCTCTTCAAATTCGAGATTTTGGCTGGCCTTTTCCATGCGGGTAATCAGCTGTGTTAACACCTGATCGTCTTTTCCGGACAGGAACAGACGAACATACTCGACCTGCTGAGCATACTCTTCCTCGCTCACCAGACCCGCGACACACGGGCCGAGACAGCGGCCAATCTGATATTGCAGACAAGGTCGAGAACGGTTGCGATAAACGCTGTTTTCGCACTGGCGGATAGGGAATATTTTCTGCAACAGCGCCAGCGTTTCACGCACCGCATAACCGTTAGGGAACGGTCCAAAGTACTCGCCTTTGGCATGCTTTGCCCCACGATGCATCGCCAGACGCGGGTGGGTATCGCCGCTAAGGAATATAAAGGGGTAGGATTTATCATCACGCAGCAATACGTTATAACGCGGCTGATATAGCTTGATGTAGTTGTGCTCAAGCAATAACGCTTCGGTTTCAGTGTGCGTTACCGTGACATCAATCTGCTGGATTTGCGCGACCAGCGCTTCGGTCTTGCGTGACGCAAGATTACTACGGAAGTAGCTGGAAAGCCTTTTTTTCAGGTCTTTCGCTTTCCCGACATAGATAACCGTTCCGGCGGTATCATACATACGATAGACGCCGGGCTGACTGGTCACGGTTTTCAGGAACGCTTTGGCATCAAACTGATCTGTCACTGGCTTGCTAATGTCTCCGCATTACACAGGCCATGGCGAATTGCCAGGTGAGTCAGCTCTACATCGCCATGAATGTTTAATTTACTGAACATTCGATAGCGATAGCTGTTCACCGTTTTAGGACTAAGATTCAGTTGCTCTGAGATCTCATTAACCTTCTGACCTTTGGTGATCATCAGCATAATCTGCAACTCGCGTTCAGACAAACTGGCAAACGGGGTTTCCGTTTTCTCAGGCTCAATCTGGCTGAGCGCCATTTGCTGAGCGATATCGGAGGCAATATACCGTTGCCCGGAAAAAACCGAACGAATCGCACTCACTACTTCCTGGGGGGCGGCGCCTTTGCTGAGATACCCTGCAGCCCCTGCCTGCATAACTTTTGCAGGTAATGGGTTTTCGGTGTGTACCGTCAGCATGATCACTTTAATGTCTGCCGTGGAACGCGCAATTTTGCGGGTTGCTTCCAGACCGCCAATACCGGGCATATTCATATCCATCAGCACAACGTCAACGGAATTTGAGCGGCACCATTTTACCGCATCTTCACCGCAGCACGCTTCGCCGACAACTTTTATGCCTTTTATATCTTCCAGAATGCGTCGTATCCCTGCGCGCACCAGTTCGTGGTCATCAACAAGAAAAACGTTGATCAAAGGAATATCTCCAGAATAGGGATAACGCTACCGATAGTTAATCGGTCCTATGTTAACGGGTTTTATCTCAACTTTGAAATGTAAAAAACGCCCGACTTTCGATTTTGCTCTCGTTTTTGGAAATTAGATTGTACGACGAGTGGAAACTTTCAGTACTGGTAACCTTTTGCCACGGTTATATCTGTGTAGCTGTTTCATAATGGTGACAAAAAGATCATATTCCTTCGCTGAATGCAAACCAGGCAGTCAAAGTTGTAACAATAATTAACGAGGAAAATACTCGAAATAAACAACATGTGGAGAAAATATATGCACTGCAACATGTTGTTTATTTTAATGTCCACAACATTGGTCCGCGCAAAAAACAACCACAGATATTTTTAGCCTCGCTTATGGTATACTCCGCCGCCTTAAGATTTGACATCGCACTTTTTCATTGAAACATAACGAGGAAAATAAATGAGTACGCCTGACTTTTCCACTGCTGAGAATAACCAGGAACTGGCCAATGAAGTCACCTGCCTGAAAGCCATGTTAACGCTGATGCTGCAGGCAATGGGTCAAGCCGATGCAGGCCGCGTGATTCTTAAAATGGAAAAACAGCTCGCGCTGATTGAAGATCAATCACAGGCGGCGGTATTTTCCAACACGGTTAAGCAAATTAAACAAGCTTACCGCCAGTAATAAGAAACCGGCTGATAGCAATGCTCTCAGCCGGTTTTGCGTCTGACACTCAGAACGATTATTTACTCAGATAAGCCCGGTTGCCGCGGCATAACAGGCTATCTGCGTTTTGTTTGGCGCATTGAATTTCTTTTGCATATTCTTCTGGTGGAAGTTCACAGTATTTTCAGAAATCGACAGAATGATGGCTATCTCTGAAGAGGTTTTCCCCTCTGCCGTCCATTTCAATATTTCCTTTTCTCGCTTGCTAAAACGCATCTCTGGCGCCATAACCATGTCATCTTCCAGTCGCGTCAGTACAGACAGACTTTCCCGTACCAGAAGCTGCATCCTGAGCTCCACTTCATCGCTCGCAAGGCGACTGTTACGGATACTTGCACGCGATACAGATAAAAAACCCAACGCCCGGTTAGGCAACATTAAGCATTGCGTCATCCCTTTGCGTAAACCGTGATTGCGCGCGGCGTCCCACAAAGGTTGCGCATCGCGAAACAGAGTATCGTTCCAGGGTAAATGCCCCTGACTGAAGTTTTCAGGTTTCAGCACTGGATCAATGGCAAAATAATTTTCGGACTGATAATGCGCCACCCATGCTTTGGGATAGGTCGTATGAAGTGACGTTTTAGGTCGGGTAAAAGGTACCGGATGACGAACACAGAGCGCGTAAAAATCAAACTCTAAGTGCTGCGTCTGTTGTTGCAATTCCGTATAGACATCCTCTGCCGTCGCCATTTCCTGAAAGCGTAACAGCATGCTCCGTCGCCAGGTGAAGAAATCAAGATCCTGCATACTAAGTGGTAATGCCCCTGAGATTGATAATCATCCAAACATATGAAACAAGCTAACACATAAATGTATTTTATATATGCAAATTATCGGACAAATGAACAATTACTTGAGTATTACTCAACAGCGGAAGTAAGTAACAGAATCAAATGTTAATAATAAAGCAATAATTATAAATAGTTATGCGAAGAGCACTCGCCAGAAACAATCCCGGCGAGTGCCATATACACTATTTATTGCATCAAAAACTTTTCAAGAAACTGACGGGTACGTGGCTGCTGCGGATGCGTGAATAAGGATTTTGCTGGTCCCTGCTCTACTATCCGTCCTTGATCCATAAATATCGCTCTATCGGCGACATCGCGAGCAAAGCTCATTTCATGCGTCACAATTACCATGGTGCGTTTTTCCTGCGCCAGTTGGCGGATGGTATTAAGTACCTCGCCAACCAGTTCAGGATCAAGCGCGGAGGTCGGTTCATCAAAAAGAATAACCTCAGGTCGCATCGCCAGCGCCCGGGCAATCGCTACGCGCTGCTGCTGTCCACCCGATAAACGCCGCGGATAGCTGGTTTCTTTGCCCGCCAGTCCGACTTTCTCCAGCAGTTCACGCGCACGAGCTGTCGCTTCAGCTTTTGGTTCACCTTTGACTATCACCGGCCCTTCAATAATGTTTTCCAGCACTGTCCGATGGGGAAACAAATTAAAGTTCTGGAACACAAAACCGACGTGCTGGCGTAACTGACGAATCAGCCCTTTCTGCTGGGTCAACGAACGCGCGGTATCAATGGTAATCTCACCCACTTTAATGGTGCCCGCCTCCGGTTGCTCCAGCAAATTAATGCTACGCAGCAGCGTGGTTTTGCCCGATCCGCTCGGCCCGATAATCGCTACTACTTCACCAGGTTTGACGTCAAGATCGATCCCGTGCAGCACCGTTTGCCCATGGAATTTTTTGACCAGGTTTCTGACTTCGATAGCACTCATTTCGGCTCTCTCTCCTGGCGGTTCAGTTGTTCTTCAAAATAGTTTTGCAGCGCAGAAAGCACCGTCGCCATCACCCAGTAAATCAACGAGGCCGCCAGATACATCGTAAAGACTTCCAGCGTACGCGAGGTAATCAGCTGCGCCTGACGGAACAGTTCCGGTACCTGAATAGTGGCGGCCAAAGAGGTATCTTTCACCAGACTGATAAAGCTGTTGCTCAGCGGCGGCAGCGCAACGCGCGCAGCCTGTGGCAGGATTGCCCGGCGCATGGTCTGCCAGCGCGTCATACCAATACTGGCACCCGCCTCCCACTGTCCTTTGTCGATGGAAGAGATTGCCGCACGCAGGGTTTCCGCAGCGTAGGCGGCTGTATTAAGCGACAAGCCAATCATCGCCGCCGGGATGGGATCAAGCTCAATTCCAAACTGCGGCAGACCGTAATAAATCATAAACAGCTGGGCAATCAACGGCGTTCCGCGAAAGATAGAGATATAAAAACGCGCCAGCCAGCGCACAGGCAGCAGCGGCGACAGACGCATCAACGCCAGGATAAACCCCAGCACGAGGCCAAAAAACATCCCGCCGATACTCAGTTGCAGCGTAAAAACCGCGCCTTTGAGCAGATACGGCAGGGAATCAATTACCAGTTGGATACTTTCATGCATTAGCGTTTTTCGACCTGGTTGTTACACGTGAGGATGGTAGGCAAACAGTGCAGGCGCCCCACCGGTATGGATAAAGAGGATTGGCCCTTCATCTTTGAAGCGCTTCTGGCTGATGCCGTCAATCAAACCCGCCATCGCCTTACCGGTATACACCGGATCCAACAAAATGCCTTCGAGGCGCGCCAGCAGTTTTACCGCCTCCATGCCCTCTTCGTTTGGCGTACCGTAGCCTGGCGCATAATAATCATCCCATAACAGGATATCCGCTGAGGCCGTCAGTTCCAGTTCACGGGCAATATCCTGCTGCAACGTAACAACTTTGGGTTTTTGATCCGCCACGCTGCGCGAAACGGTCACGCCGATAAGCTCGACATCTGGCATCAGTTGCTCCAGCCCCACCGCCAGCCCGGCATGCGTTCCCGCACTGCCCGACGCGACCACCACGGAAGAGAGCGAAACGGCCCCTTCACACTGCTGGGTAATTTCCAGCGCGCTTTCCACATAACCCATCGCCCCCAGAGCATTAGAGCCCCCAACCGGGATCACATACGGGCGGAACCCTTGCGCTTCAATGCGCGTCGCCAGCTCCTGCAACTGCGCATTCGGATCGGTTAGCGCGTCACACATTTCGATCTGCGTATTAAACAGATCCAACAGCAGACGGTTGCCATTGGTGAGATAGTTTTCCGCCGTGGTGCCAATCGGATTTTCCAACAGCGCCACGCAGTGCAGGCCAAGCTTAGCCGCTACCGCCGCAGTCTGACGAACGTGGTTAGATTGGATGGCACCCGCGGTTATCAGCGTATCAGCGCCTTCACGCAGCGCGTCTGCGGCCAGAAACTCCAGCTTACGCAGCTTATTGCCGCCCATGGCCATCGGCGTGACGTCATCGCGTTTGATGAAAATATCGCGCCCGAGGTAGTCGGAGAAACGTGGAAGATATTCGAGCGGCGTTGGCGCGCCAATAAATTCCAGACGTGGAAAGCGCGTTAAGTTATGCAGCGGCATACAGCCTCCGGTATTCGTTGTTGTGATGTTCTTTTTATTATGCACGCTCAGGCGCAATGAAATAAAAAAAGGCGCTGTTAAAGGCGCCTTTTTTCATCGGATGCCGATTATTTCGTCACATCCGCTCCAAACCATTTTTCAGACAGGGCTTTCAGCGTACCGTCTTTCTGCATTTCAGCAATGGCCGCATCAACCGCTTTCAGCAGATCTTCATTGCCTTTACGCAGCGCCACGCCCGACTCCTGGCGGGAGAACGCTTCACCGGTCACAGCCAGCGTGTCTTTGGTTTTCTTCACCAGATCCAGCGCCGCCAGACGGTCAACCAAAATGGCGTCGATACGGCCTACACGCAGATCCTGGTATTTAGTCGGGTCATCATCATAGGTACGAATATCCACGCCCTGCACGTTCTGGCGCAGCCACTCTTCATAGTTGGTGCCCAGACCAACGCCGACTTTTTTACCTTTCAGATCGGCAGCGGTCTTAATAACGCCTTCATTGCCTTTTTTCACCAGCGCCTGAATACCAGAGACCGTATACGGGGTAGAGAAATCGTATTTTTTCTTACGTTCGTCAGAGATGGTCACCTGGTTGATGACCACATCAATGCGCTTGGAATCAAGAGAGGCCAGCATACCGTCCCACTTGGTCGGCTTCAGGTTAGCTTTCACCCCAAGGTGCTTGGCCAGTTCTTCGGCGAACTCTACTTCGAAACCGGTCAGCTTGCCGTCATCGCCCTGAAAACTAAACGGGGGATAGGTCCCTTCCAGGCCCACCAGCAGCGTGCCGCGCTCTTTAACTTTATTTAACAGACCTTCATCTGCATAAGTCTTTACGCTCATTCCGGCGACAAGTGCAACAGCCATTACACCCATCAGAGCCTGACGTCCCAGAAGTGCTAATTTCATAGTTACCCCGAATATTGTCATTAGTGACTGCTGTTTATGAGCATAGTGTAGAGCGTTTGTCGCGATCCACAAACACGACTCTGTTACACCTTATTCGTTTTTAATATATATCAGAACTGGCTGTCCAGGAGGATTTCTGCATATGCCCTATATGCGTATGGGCTTTAAACTGCTCATACTTACGTAAGGCGATGCGGTAATTGTTGGTGCTGGTTTCCGGTAGCCACGGGGCAAGGTTTTCGTCGAGGAACCCTTCCTGCAGCAGGTCATGAGAGATATTTTGTTCGGTCAGGTGATTCCCGAGGCGACGCAGGCGGACAACGTATTCACGTACCGTGCCGTGGCTCATTTCGGTCTGCTCAAATAAAAACTGTTTAAAACCGATAATATCGAAAAAGTCGCTCTGCTCTTTGCAATGCAAATCACCGCAAAAACGACACAGTGCCACCCACTCTTTTTTCTCCTGCTCCCACTCGGCTTCATCCAACAAAGTGTCCAGGCGGGCGATAGCGATTTTATTCACAATTTGCCCGCGACGAACCAGCGTGATCCTGTCGAGCAACTTAAAGCAATGGGCGCAATGCGTCTGGCTGTGTTTGAAATCTTTGAGGTAGCGGCTTAGAGGCCGTCTTTTTGATTGCTGCACCGTCATGAGAACTCCTGGTAGTCAATTCGTAATGCGGCATTGTTCAGGGGTAATAATGTACCCCTATAGCTTACCCAGCTTGGTGCGTAGACGTTTGATGGCCTGACTGTGCAACTGGCTAACCCGTGACTCCCCGACTTCCAGTACCGCGCCAATCTCTTTCAGATTCAGCTCTTCCTGGTAGTACAGCGTTAACACCAGCTTTTCGCGCTCCGGCAACGCCTCGATCGCGTCCATCACGCGCTGGCGGAGGTTACCCTCCAGAAGCTGTTGTAACGGGTTTTCCTGCTGATGTTCTTCCGTCACCAGCTCAATACTATCGCCATGCTCTTCCCGCCACTCGTCATAAGAGAAGAGTTGGCTGTTATTGGTATCGAGCAACATCTGACGATACTCTTGCACAGGAATAGCCAGACGCGCCGCCACTTCGGTTTCCGTCGCGTTGCGCCCTAATTCCTGCTCCAGTTGTCCCATCGCCTGTGCCACTTCGCGAGCATTGCGCCGAACGCTACGCGGCACCCAATCCCGGCTACGTAGTTCGTCCAGCATTGCCCCACGAATACGCTGCACTGCGTAAGTGGTAAATGCCGTTCCTTGCAAAGCGTCATATCGGTCAACGGCATTCAATAACCCGATGCCGCCCGCTTGTAGCAGGTCATCCAGTTCTACGCTCGCCGGCAAACGCACCTGAAGGCGCAATGCTTCGTGACGCACCAACGGTACATAACGCTGCCACAGCGAGTGTTTATCCATTACACCTTCAGCGGTATACAGTGAATTCACGATAAACAGCCCTGCGTTAAATGAGTTATCGGCATGATTATCCGTTTCTGCAGGGGGTTCTATCGGAGGAATAAGGCTATAAAAGAAGGGTTATTTGACTTTTGTAACGCTACAAACAAAGCCATAAAATACAAAACCATTAAAAATCAATCAATTAAGCCGAGAAACTTCTGTCTAATGCTTCCCGGCAACATGCTATACCAGCAAAGAGACCAGAGACAAATCATCTCCCATTCTCACATTCTCAATGTAGCGATAAAAGTCCTCTGTCACTGACTGGTTATGCTGGCTTGAAGAGTGAAAGCTATAAATGACGTTAATCAGATCATCCAAATGCATCGCCCCCTGCTCTTTGGCATGGGCCGCCACCAGCAATTTGATGAAATAATATTCCGCCACAATAATATACAGGCCGCGCAGCGGTGTTCCTGAGATCATATCAGGAAAATCATTTTGCCAGAATTTATAGAGAATATAGTTTTTAAGCGCAAACGGCGTTTTGCCTATTTCGGGCAGAACAAGGCCTTGCCACACCTGTTCGATACCGGCGGTTTTTTCTTCAAACGTCAGCGTATTGTCTGCCGCCAGCACCCGCAGCAGAGAATCAATATATTGTGTTAATACTTTTCCACCACGAGACAGACTTTTCGTGCGGAAATAATTTTGCATCAGAACGGTCATCGACGCTTTAACACGATAATCGCCCGTAATATCGCCCATCATCTCGCCATTTTGCAGTTGTTGTACCAGTTGCGCATGAACACATTCAATCTGCCCAATTGTTGATTCATCAACCGTTCCAACTTTTTCCAGGAACAGCAGGAACTTCACCACGGCAAAAAGTGCGGGTTCAACCTCAACTTCGGCCCGACCAATCAGATCCAGGCAAAACAGACTCAGTACCCGGTGCACTGCCGAGAGCGGTTTCGCGGCATTGGACTTTTGTTGCAACGCAAGGCGTTCATTAAATTTCATCGCATCTGGTTCGCTAAGCAATAACCTGACCACTTCCGGGCATGAAATATTCAGTGAATGGTGTACATCATTCTTATAGGTACGATACAAACGGGGATAAATGGCGCAGGTTTTACTCAGTGCGTTCGCCCCTAACCGTTTATGCACCAGGCATAATTTATCATCACCAAAATATGGACAATTGCCGGACTCAGGTGCAAATGTAATCATCCCCCAGTTAAGCATGTCTTTTTTAACCAGGTGGATGCTTTCTTCCGCAATGGTCTTGATTAATAGATCTTTATTCGTCAGATATTTTTTTACCGTGGGTTTATCTACCGCGATGCTCCACTCTTTACAGCAATGGTCGCGACAATCGCTCCCCACACAATTAAACGCCGCGACAAAGGCGGGTTCAGTAATTAAAATTTCTTTCATTACGTTTGCTCCGATAAAAAAATCAAGGTGACTTTCGCCACCTTGATTGTATTCACTGACTTTTAAAAACTATCGTCAGATTAACGCAGTAAAGAGAGCACGTTTTGCGTGGTCTGGTTAGCCTGGGCCAGAACGGAGGTACCTGCCTGCTGCAGGATCTGCGCACGAGACATGTTGGACACTTCGGTCGCGTAGTCGGAGTCTTCGATACGGCTACGGGCGGCAGAAAGGTTATTTACTGTGTTACCGAGGTTGGTGATCGCTGATTCAAAACGGTTTTGCACCGCACCCAGTGAGCTACGCTGTTTGTCAACCTCTGCCAGAGCCTTATCAATAGCATCCAATGGGTTTGCCGTACTGCCATTCTTCATGGTTTTAGCATCAAGATTTGCGCCATCAAGGGTAAATGTTGCTTTACCAGCAGCAATGGTTGCATCAGCAGGATTCAATGCAATATATACTGTCTGCGCTTTTCCTTCTTCAAGCGTCAATCCATTCTTCGCAGCAGCGGCTACATCAGCTTTTGTTAATGTATTTTTGAACGAAATCTCAGCAAACAAGTTGCCATTTTTATCTACAACCGCTGTTCCCCCTGGCGCATTAATATTCGCTACATCAATACCTGTAGCTGTTGCAATGTCAGCTGCTGCAATACCTTTAACTTCGGTAGCATTCACGCCGGTTGTTTTGCCCCATACATTCTGATAATCAGCAGCAACCATAGCTGCCGGGGTTCCGTTCGGGCCAGAGACGTTAAAACCAGCCAGTTTCAACGTACTTGCTGTTACTTCGCTCAGTTTGATATCAATGGTTTCGTTATCATTAGCACCAACCTGAATTGACAGAGTCTGGTTTTTCGACAGAACATTGGTACCGTTGAACTGGGTTTGAGCAGAAACGCGGTCAATTTCAGCCAGACGCTGTTTGATTTCATCCTGGATGGAGGACAGATCAGAACTGGAGTTGGTGCCGTTCTGAGACTGCACAGTCAGTTCACGTACGCGCTGCAGGTTGTTGTTGATTTCGTTCAGAGCACCTTCAGTGGTCTGCGCGATAGAGATACCATCGTTAGCATTACGGGAAGCCTGAGTCAGACCTTTGATGTTAGCGGTGAAACGGTTAGCAATCGCCTGACCAGCAGCATCGTCTTTCGCACTGTTGATACGCAGACCAGAAGACAGACGCTCGATAGCGGAACCCAATGCGGACTGGGATTTGTTCAGGTTGTTTTGGGTCAACAGCGACAGGCTGTTAGTATTGATGACTTGTGCCATGATCTTTTCCTTATCAATTACAACTTGATGTTATTGGGCTGTTGCCCACGGTTTCTCACCGTAAACCTTGTATCGGCACCTTAAATTCGAACTTTAGAAAATTTTTACTTTCCGCCCTCTTTTTTCTTAGCCCGTGAAATACCCTCTATATGCACCACTATTCTGCGCATTATTTTGACAAAACTATCATTAAACTTTGCGCGCAGATTGCCGATAACCCGCTTAACAATTGTTTGCAATCACAAGGAATCGGGCATGGCTTCATTTACATCATTAGGCGTAGGCTCCGGCTTACCACTGGACACATTGCTAAACAACCTGACTATTGCTGAGAAAAAACGTTTAAATCCAATCACTCAGCAACAAAGCGATAATAACGCGCGCCTGACGGCTTACGGTACGCTGAAGAGTGCGCTGGAAAAATTCCAGACGGCAAATACTGCGTTAAATAAACCAGAACTGTTCAGAAGCAGTAATGTCACCAGCAGTAGCGAAGATCTGAAAGTTACCACCGAAGCCGGCGCGGCACCGGGTATTTATACCATCAGCGTCACGCAGCTGGCCCAGGCACAGTCTCTGAGCACCTCATCGGTTGCTTCCAGCAAAGAGGCGCTGGGTGATGGTTCCGCCACCCGTACAATTAAGATTGATCAGCCGGGTCGTAAAGAGCCGCTGGAGATTAAACTGTCGCAAGACAAAACCACGCTGGACGATATCAGTAAGGCGATTAACGATTCCGATAGCGGTATCTCCGCTAGCATCGTGAAGGTAAAAGAGGGCGAATTCAAACTGGTGCTGACCGCAGCAGAAGGTCTGGACAGCAAAATGACCATCACTGTTGACGGCGACAGCAAGCTTAACGATCTGCTGGCTTACGACAGCACAACCGGCACCGGAAAAATGACTGAGTTGGTTAACGCTCAAAACGCACAGCTCACGATGAACGGGATCCCAATTGAACGTCAAAGCAACAAAGTCACCGATGCACCGCAGGGCGTAACACTGGAACTGACCAAAAAAGTCACTGATGTCCGCGTAACCGTGACCAAAAGCAATGACAAAGCCACGGAAGCAATTAAAGGCTGGGTTGATGCCTATAACTCGCTTATCGATACCTTTAATTCGCTGACCAAATATAAAGCTGTAGACGCAGGAGCGGAAGGTCAGGACAAAGATAACGGCGCGCTGGTGGGCGACAGCGTGGTACGTACCATTCAGACCGGTATTCGCGCCCAGTTTGCCAACTCTGGTAGCGAAGGTGCCTTTAAAACCCTGAACGAAATTGGCATCAAGCAAGATGGTACAACCGGCAAGATGACCATCGATAATACCAAACTGAAAAAAGCGCTGGACGAAAATACAGCTTCGGTACGTGAACTACTGGCAGGCGATGGTAAAGAAACCGGTATTACTACCAAGATTGCCGCTGAAGTTAAAAGCTACTTGGCTGATGACGGTATTATCGACAGCGCACAAGACAGCATTAATGCCACTCTGAAAAAACTGACCAAACAGTATCTGTCCGTTAGTGCCAGTATCGACGACATGGTTGCACGCTATACGGCGCAGTTTACCCAGCTCGATAGCATGATGAACAAGTTGAATAACACCAGTAACTATCTGGGCCAGCAATTTACAGCGATGAATAAATCCTGATAACACGAGGTAAGCATGTATACCGCGAGCGGTACTGAAGCCTATGCACAGGTCAGCATAGAGAGTGGCGTGATGAGCGCCAGCCCACATCAGCTGATTGAAATGTTGTTTGACGGCGCAAATAGCGCCCTGGTGCGCGCTCGCCTGTTTATGCAGCAGGACGATATCGTCGCCAAAGGCGAAGCGTTAAGCAAAGCCATTAACATTATCGACAATGGTCTGAAAGCAGGCCTGGATCAGGAGAATGGCGGTGAAATCGCCACTAACCTGTCCTCGCTGTATGACTATATGATCCGCCGTTTACTACAAGCTAACTTGCGTAATGATTGTCAGGCCATTGAAGAAGTCGAAGAATTACTCGGCAACATTGCAGATGCCTGGAAACAGATCTCACCGAAAGCGTCGTCCCAGGAGTCTCGTTAATGACCTCAGCCGTGGAGTTTATCAACCGTTGGCAGCGCATCGCGCTACTCAGTCACTCGTTGCTGGAACTGGCGCAGCGCGGTGAATGGGACCTTTTACTGGAACAGGAAGTTACCTATCTGCAAAGTATTGAAGTGGTCATGGAAGAGCAAACTCCACCGGGCATTACGCGAAGTATTCAGGACTTGGTTGCCGGGTATATTAAACAGACGCTGGATAATGAACAATTACTCAAAACGTTGTTGCAGCAGCGCCTGGATGAACTCAGCAACCTCATCGGCCAGTCGACACGCCAAAAGACGCTGAATAACGCCTATGGTCGTCTTTCCGGTATGCTGCTGGTACCCGACGCCCCCACTACGCCACAATAATTTCCCGTCTCGTCTGAATTATCTTCCATACTCCAGAGGTCGGCCAAACGACTTCTGGAGCACGGAAGATGAAAAATCCCACGTTATTGCAGTACTTCCACTGGTATTACCCTGATGGCGGTCAACTCTGGCCCGAGCTTGCCGAACGCGCAGGCGGACTCAATGATATCGGCATCAATATGGTATGGCTGCCCCCAGCCTATAAAGGCGCGTCCGGCGGCTATTCCGTTGGCTACGACTCCTACGATCTGTTTGATTTGGGCGAATTCGACCAAAAGGGAACCGTCGCCACCAAATACGGCGATAAAAACCAGCTGCTGGCGGCGATAGACGCGCTTAAGCACAATGATATTGCCGTACTGCTGGACGTAGTGGTTAACCACAAAATGGGCGCAGATGAGAAAGAAAAGATCCGCGTCCAGCGGGTTAACGCCGAGGATCGCACGCAAATAGACGATGAGATTATCGAATGCGAAGGCTGGACGCGTTACACCTTCCCTGCCCGCGCAGGCCAGTACTCGCAATTCATTTGGGACTTCAAATGCTTCAGCGGCATTGACCATATCGAGAATCCCACCGAAGACGGGATTTTTAAAATCGTTAACGATTACACCGGCGAAGGCTGGAACGACCAGGTTGATGATGAATTGGGTAATTTTGATTACCTGATGGGCGAGAACATCGACTTTCGTAATCACGCCGTCACCGAGGAACTCAAATATTGGGCGCGCTGGGTGATGGATCAAACCCATTGCGACGGCTTTCGCCTGGATGCCGTCAAGCACATTCCGGCCTGGTTTTATAAAGAGTGGATTGAACACGTGCAGGAAGTGGCGCCAAAACCGCTGTTTATCGTCGCGGAATACTGGTCCCACGAAGTCGATAAGCTACAAACCTACATCAACCAGGTAGAGGGGAAAACCATGCTGTTCGACGCCCCTTTGCAGATGAAATTCCACGAAGCGTCCCGTCAGGGCCGCGATTATGATATGAGCCAGATTTTCACTGACACGTTAGTGGAGGCCGATCCGTTTCATGCCGTCACGCTGGTGGCCAATCACGACACCCAACCTTTACAGGCACTCGAAGCCCCCGTCGAGCCGTGGTTTAAGCCGCTGGCCTATGCGCTGATCCTGTTGCGCGAAAACGGCGTACCGTCGGTGTTTTACCCTGACCTCTACGGAGCGCATTACGAAGACACCGGCGGCGATGGCGAAACCTATCCTATCGACATGCCGATCATTGAACAGCTTGATGAACTGATCCTCGCGCGCCAGCGCTTCGCACACGGGGTACAGACACTCTTTTTCGATCATCCTAACTGTATCGCTTTTAGCCGCAGCGGAACGGACGACGATCCCGGCTGTGTGGTGGTACTGTCAAACGGCGATGACGGGGAAAAGACCATCAATCTCGGCGCGAATTACGGCAATAAAACCTGGCGTGACTATCTGGGAAATCGCGAGGAAAGCGTGGTCACCGATGAAAACGGTGGAGCAACGTTTTACTGTAACGGCGGGAGCGTCAGCGTGTGGGTGATTGAGGACGTGTTGTAAAGTTCAACCCCGGTGGCCAGAGGCTACCGGGGCGTACGGTTTATGGCAGCGGTGTGGCCAGCGGCGTTTTCTTTAACGCGTCAGCACATTCCTGCGTCGGGCGATCCACCCGCTGCAGCGTCATACCGTCATATTCCAGCGTATTGCCTTCGCGCTCGATCTCATACAGCTCGCGTTTCACCGTCACGTTGGTGAGATCGCCAGAGAGCATCGTCAGTTTCCCCGGCAGCGCGATCACCCGCTGCCACTGGCGACAATCCAGCGTATCGCCCTCTTTCGTTATCACCAGGCTGGCAATCGCTTCCGGGCTTACCAGACTGCGTTGCGGACCTTTTGACTGCCAGTATCCTTCCAGACCGGCTGGCGCTGGCGTTTTCACCACGTCGTTATAATTTTCTACTTCGGCGCATCCGGTTAGCGCCAGAAATACACCAACGATTGCTAATTTTTTCATCATTCATCCTGCATGCGAAGAAAATGGGATTGTGGCATTAAAGGCCTGATGTCGCCAGCCTTTCAGCGGCATTGAGAAAGATTGATCCAGACGGTATTACCTCTTATTACTCATAGTCAAAAATTCTGAACGGTGTAGTATCCACACTTCTTGTTACATACCTTCTGAGTTCAGAGGCGCAACGCATGTCATGGCAACACTTCAAACAGGCCTGGTTAATTAAATTTTGGGCCCCCGCCCCTGCGGTCATCGCAGCGGGTATTCTCTCCACTTATTATTTCGGCATTACGGGAACCTTTTGGGCCGTTACCGGTGAATTTACCCGTTGGGGTGGGCAAATCCTGCAACTGTTTGGCGTGCACGCCGAAGAGTGGGGATACTACAAGCTGATCCATCTCGAAGGCTCGCCCCTGACCCGCATTGACGGCATGATGATCCTCGGTATGTTCGGCGGCTGTTTTGCTGCCGCGCTGTGGGCTAACAACGTCAAATTACGCATGCCGCGTAGCCGAGTGCGCATTATGCAGGCGATAGTCGGCGGGATGATCGCCGGATTCGGTGCCCGGCTCGCGATGGGCTGCAACCTGGCCGCATTCTTCACCGGCATTCCACAGTTCTCGTTACATGCCTGGTTTTTCGCGCTGGCAACGGCAATCGGCTCATGGTTTGGCGCACGCTTTACCCTGCTGCCAATGTTTCGTATTCCGGTCAAAATGCAGAAAGTCTCCGCCGCTTCGCCGTTGACGCAAAAGCCGGATCAGGCCCGTCGCCGTTTCCGCCTTGGCATGCTGGTGTTTATCGGCATGATCGGCTGGGCGCTGCTCACCGCGATGGATAAACCCAAGCTCGGTCTAGCGATGCTGTTTGGCGTTGGGTTCGGTCTGCTGATTGAACGGGCGCAAATCTGCTTCACCTCCGCCTTCCGCGACCTGTGGATTTCTGGTCGCACCCATATGGCAAAAGCAATCATCTTCGGGATGGCGGTCAGCGCCATCGGTATCTTTAGCTACGTGCAACTGGGCGTCGAGCCTAAAATCATGTGGGCGGGTCCAAATGCGGTGATCGGCGGCTTGCTGTTCGGCTTTGGCATCGTTTTAGCGGGCGGATGCGAAACCGGCTGGATGTACCGCGCCGTTGAAGGCCAGGTGCATTACTGGTGGGTTGGTCTGGGCAACGTTATTGGCTCGACCATTCTGGCCTACTACTGGGATGATTTTGCTCCCGCGCTTGCCACCAACTGGGACAAAGTGAATCTGCTCAACACCTTCGGTCCGCTCGGCGGTCTGCTGGTAACCTATCTGCTGTTGTTTGCCGCGCTGATGCTCATTATCGGCTGGGAAAAACGCTTCTTCCGTCGCGCAGGACTGACGCCTGCCAAGGAGTCTGTATGAAAAATATCGTGCCTGATTATCGCCTCGATATGGTCGGCGAACCGTGTCCATACCCGGCTGTCGCCACGCTGGAAGCGATGCCGCAATTGAAGAAAGGTGAAATTCTGGAAGTGGTGAGCGATTGCCCGCAGTCAATCAACAATATTCCACTGGATGCGCGTAATCACGGCTATACGGTGCTGGATATTCAGCAGGATGGCCCAACGATCCGCTATTTGATTCAGAAGTAACTGGTTGCCGGATGGCCGCTGCGCTTATCCGGCAAACAATCTCTGCACGTTAAACCTACACCTGCATCGACATCACTTCCTGGTAGGCCGACACCAGCTTGTTACGCACCTGAATCCCCATCTGCATTGATACCGACGCTTTTTGCATATCGGTCATCACATCATTCAGCGCAATACCCGGTTCACCGAGGGTAAATTTTTCTGCCTGCACGCGAGATGCGGTTTGCACATCGCTGATCCTGTCTAACGCCGCATGCAGTTGACCGGCAAAACTCACGGTCGGTTGTGGCTGCATATCCTGCATTTTTGCTGACATCGCCGTGGCCTGTAACTGGCTGATGACCCCTTCAATCCCCTGTATTGCCGACATGCTGATCCCCTGGATGATTTTTTACTTAGCTGAGATTACCAGTTAGTCAATAAGATAAAGGCGTTAAATAACGATAAAAAACCACGGTTTTTAACGCATAGAAAAATTCGAAACCGCAAATAATGAGACCGTCAATTTTTCGAGTTTGCTGACCCGGGAGTGAGTCTTGTTCCACTTTGCAAAAAACGCCGTCCACGATAAGCCACGAGGTGCGAGATGAGTGCGACAGCATCGACTGCAACCCAGCTTAAACCTCTCGAGTGGTTAAACCGCCTGCGCGCGAATCCCAGAATTCCTCTGATTGTGGCGGGAGCCGCTGCCGTCGCTATCATCGTGGCGATGGTCCTGTGGGCCAAAACACCTGACTACCGCACACTGTTCAGCAACCTATCCGATCAGGATGGTGGCGCGATTGTCACCCAACTGACGCAGATGAACGTTCCCTATCGTTTTACTGAGGGAAGCGGTGCTATAGAAGTTCCTGCCGATAAAGTTCACGAATTGCGGTTACGTCTGGCACAACAAGGTCTGCCGAAGGGCGGCGCCGTTGGCTTTGAGCTGCTGGATCAGGAAAAGTTTGGTATTAGCCAGTTTAGCGAGCAGGTCAACTACCAGCGTGCGCTGGAAGGTGAATTAGCCCGTACCATTGAAACGCTGGGACCGGTAAAACGCGCCCGCGTGCATCTGGCAATGCCAAAACCGTCGCTGTTTGTGCGTGAGCAAAAAGCACCTTCAGCCTCCGTGACCGTTAACCTTGAACCTGGCCGCGCACTGGATGAAGGTCAAATCAGTGCGGTCACGCATCTGGTTTCCAGCGCTGTTGCAGGCTTGCCACCGGGCAACGTTACGCTGGTCGACCAGGCGGGTCATCTGTTAACTCAGTCAAACACCAGCAGCCGCGATCTTAACGATGCGCAGTTGAAATACGCCAGCGATGTCGAAGGGCGCGTTCAACGTCGTATCGAATCGATCCTGTCGCCGATTGTCGGCAACGGTAACGTACATGCGCAGGTCACCGCACAACTGGATTTTGCTAATAAAGAGCAAACCGAAGAACAGTACCGTCCAAACGGTGATGATTCCCAGGCCGTGCTGCGTTCACGCCAGTTAAACGTCAGCGAGCAGATCGGGAGCGGAGCGCCAGGCGGCGTACCGGGCGCATTGTCTAATCAACCAGCACCGGCTAATACCGCGCCAATCGCCACCCCTCCGGCTAATCAGCAAAATGCGCAAACCACGCAAACGGCAAATAACAACAATAATGCTGGTCCACGCAGTACGCAGCGTAATGAAACCAGCAACTATGAAGTCGACCGTACCATTCGCCACACCAAAATGAACGTCGGCGATGTACAGCGTCTCTCGGTGGCGGTGGTGGTCAACTATAAAACGTTGCCGGACGGCAAACCGCTGCCGTTAACCGCCGATCAGATGAAACAGATTGAGGACCTGACCCGTGAAGCGATGGGCTTCTCCGACAAGCGTGGCGATACCCTGAACGTGGTGAACTCGCCTTTCACGGCAACCGACGATTCCCTTGGCGAGCTGCCGTTCTGGAAACAGCAGGTCTTTATTGAACAGTTGATGACCTCAGGCCGTTGGTTGCTGGTTCTGCTTGTTGCCTGGATCCTGTGGCGTAAGGCTGTTCGCCCGCAGTTGGTTCGCCGCAGCGAAGAAGCAAAAGCGGTACAAGAACAAACGCGTATCCGTCAGGAAACCGAAGAAGCGGTAGAAGTTCGCCTCAGCAAAGACGAACAAACCCAGCAGCGTCGTACGAATCAACGTCTGGGTGCAGAAGTGATGAGCCAGCGTATTCGTGAAATGTCAGATAACGATCCGCGCGTCGTGGCGCTGGTCATTCGCCAGTGGATGAGTAACGATCATGAGTAATGCCCTTACCGGTACCGATAAAAGCGTCATCCTGCTGATGACCATTGGCGAAGATCGCGCGGCTGAGGTGTTTAAACATCTTTCCACGCGCGAAGTTCAGGCGCTCAGTACAGCGATGGCGAACGTACGCCAGATCTCCAACAAACAGTTGACGGAAGTGCTGGCCGAGTTTGAGCAAGAAGCAGAACAGTTTGCCGCGCTGAATATCAACGCCAACGAATATCTGCGCTCCGTGCTGGTGAAAGCGCTGGGCGAGGAACGCGCCTCCAGCCTGCTGGAAGATATTCTGGAAACCCGCGATACCACCAGCGGCATTGAAACGCTCAACTTTATGGAACCACAAAGCGCCGCCGACCTTATCCGCGACGAGCATCCACAGATTATCGCCACCATTCTGGTGCACCTCAAACGGGGCCAGGCCGCCGATATTCTGGCGCTGTTCGACGAGCGTTTACGTCACGACGTGATGCTGCGTATCGCCACCTTCGGCGGCGTGCAGCCTGCCGCGCTGGCAGAACTGACCGAGGTACTGAACGGTCTGCTCGATGGTCAGAACCTCAAGCGCAGCAAAATGGGCGGCGTGAGAACGGCAGCAGAAATTATCAACCTGATGAAAACTCAGCAGGAAGAAGCGGTTATTACCGCCGTACGCGAATTCGACGGCGAGCTGGCACAGAAAATTATCGACGAGATGTTCCTGTTCGAAAACCTGGTGGACGTCGACGATCGCAGTATCCAGCGCCTGTTGCAGGAAGTGGATTCCGAATCTCTGCTGATTGCCCTGAAAGGTGCCGAACAGCCGCTACGCGAGAAGTTCCTGCGCAACATGTCGCAACGTGCTGCCGATATTCTGCGCGACGACCTTGCCAACCGCGGCCCGGTGCGTTTGTCGCAGGTGGAAAACGAACAGAAAGCCATTCTGCTTATTGTGCGTCGTCTGGCGGAAACTGGAGAGATGGTGATAGGCAGCGGCGAGGATACCTATGTCTAACGAACTGCCGTGGAAAGTCTGGACTCCGGACGACCTCGCCCCACCGATGGCGGAGTTCGTACTGGCCGACCACAGCGAAACGCCGCTGTCAGAAGAAGCTGAAGAGCCACAGCTTTCCGCAGAGCAACAGCTTGAACAGCAGCTCGCACAGCTGCAAATGCAGGCCCATGAGCAAGGGTATAACGCGGGGCTGGCGGAAGGTCGACAAAAAGGTCACGAACAAGGCTATCAGGAAGGTCTGAGCCAGGGGCTGGAGCAAGGCCAGAACCAGGCGCGAGCACAGCATGCGCCGATCCATGCCCGCATGCAGCAGCTGGTGAGTGAATTTCAGAATACGCTGGACGCGCTGGATAGCGTCATTGCCTCGCGCCTGATGCAAATGGCGCTGGAAGCTGCGCGTCAGGTGATTGGTCAGACGCCAATCGTGGATAACGCGGCGCTGATTAAGCAAATCCAACAGTTATTGCAACAGGAACCGCTGTTTAGCGGTAAACCGCAGCTGCGCGTACATCCGGACGATCTCCAGCGTGTGGAGGAGATGCTCGGTGCCACTCTCAGCCTGCACGGCTGGCGGCTGCGCGGCGATCCCACGCTGCATCACGGCGGTTGTAAAGTCTCAGCTGATGAAGGCGATCTGGATGCCAGCGTCGCCACACGCTGGCAAGAACTCTGCCGTCTGGCAGCGCCAGGAGTCGTGTAATGACCACTCGCCTGACTCGCTGGCTCAATACGCTGGACAACTTCGAAGAGAAAATGTCACTGCTGCCTGCGGTGCGTCGTTATGGTCGCCTGACCCGCGCAACCGGGCTGGTGCTGGAGGCCACGGGGTTACAGCTGCCGCTCGGTGCCACCTGCGTCATTGAACGCCAGGACGGCAACGAAACCCAGGAGGTCGAAAGCGAAGTCGTGGGCTTTAACGGTCAACGTCTGTTTCTGATGCCGCTCGAAGAAGTCGAAGGCGTTCTGCCCGGCGCGCGCGTATACGCGAAGAATATTGCCGGAGAAGGTCTGCAAAGCGGGAAGCAATTACCGCTTGGCCCTGCTCTGCTGGGTCGTGTGCTGGACGGTAGCGGCAAACCGCTCGACGGACTGCCCGCCCCGGATACCACCGAAACCGGCGCGCTGATTACACCGCCGTTTAACCCCCTGCAACGCACCGCGATTGAACACGTCCTGGATACCGGCGTACGTCCTATTAACGCGTTGTTAACCGTCGGCCGCGGCCAGCGTATGGGACTTTTCGCCGGTTCCGGTGTCGGTAAAAGCGTCCTGCTCGGCATGATGGCGCGCTATACCCAGGCCGATGTTATCGTCGTAGGTCTGATTGGCGAGCGTGGTCGCGAAGTTAAAGATTTTATTGAAAATATTCTCGGCGCTGACGGTCGCGCACGCTCGGTAGTGATTGCCGCTCCGGCGGACGTCTCGCCGCTGTTACGTATGCAAGGCGCGGCCTACGCCACGCGCATCGCCGAAGATTTTCGCGATCGCGGACAGCATGTATTGCTGATTATGGATTCCCTCACCCGCTACGCGATGGCACAACGTGAGATAGCCCTGGCGATCGGCGAGCCACCGGCAACCAAAGGTTATCCACCCTCAGTATTCGCTAAGTTACCGGCGCTGGTCGAACGGGCCGGAAACGGTATCCACGGAGGCGGTTCAGTCACCGCGTTTTATACGGTACTGACCGAGGGTGACGACCAACAGGACCCGATTGCCGATTCCGCGCGCGCGATTCTGGACGGTCACATTGTGCTGTCTCGTCATCTGGCCGAGGCGGGTCACTATCCGGCCATCGATATTGAAGCTTCGATCAGCCGCGCCATGACCGCACTCATTAGTGAAAAACACTATGCACGGGTGCGTAACTTTAAACAGTTGCTGTCCAGCTTCCAGCGTAACCGTGATCTGGTCAGCGTGGGGGCGTATGCCAAAGGCAGCGATCCGATGCTGGATAAAGCCATCGCCTTATGGCCGCAGCTGGAAGCATTCTTACAGCAAGGTATTTTTGAACGGGCTGACTGTGAAGATTCTCTACAAGCTTTGGAACTGATTTTCCCTGGTGTGTGATTAAGCAGGAGAGCATAGGTCATGGCACAACATGGTGCATTAGCAACATTGAAAGACCTGGCTGAAAAAGAGGTAGATGACGCTGCTGTCTTATTGGGAGAGATGCGTCGTGGCTGTCAGCAGGCGGAAGAGCAGTTGAAAATGCTGATCGATTATCAGCATGAGTATCGCAACAATCTGAACAACGACATGGGCCAGGGTATTACCAGCAATCGCTGGATCAATTACCAACAATTTATTCAGACGCTGGAAAAAGCGATTGAGCAACATCGCCAACAGCTCAATCAATGGACACAGAAAGTAGATCAGGCATTGAACAGTTGGCGCGACAAAAAACAACGATTACAGGCGTGGCAGACGTTGCAGGACAGACAAACCTCGGCGGCGTTACTGGCCGAAAACCGCCTGGATCAGAAAAAAATGGATGAATTTGCTCAGCGCGCAGCTATGAGGAAACCCGAATGATTACTTTACCCCAACTGATTACCACCGACACCGATGTAGCCACAGGTCTTCAGTCAGGCAAAGCGGTAGATTCACCCGAGGATTTTTTAGCGCTACTGGCTGGCGCATTAGGTGCGGGCGACGCACAAGGTAAAGACGCCCCGCTGTCGCTTGCTGACTTACAGGCGGCCAGCAGTAAGCTGCAAAAAGGGTTGCTGCAAAAAAATGGCGATGCCACACAGTCGGTCAAATTAACCGATCTGCTGGCGCAAAAGGAGCTGCAAACCGAGACTTCTCTTGCCGACATGACTGACGCTCAGCAACTGTTGTCCGCTCTCACGCCTTCACTGAAAGCGAATGCCCTGACGACACTAGGCAAAGTCGCTCAGCAGGACGAAAAAAACACTACGCTGAGTGATGACGATCTCGCCAACCTGAGCGCGCTGTTCGCCATGCTGCCAGGACAACCACTGGCTACGCCTGCCGTCGACAGCGCACCAGCCCCTGTTGATGCGGCGCTTTCCGCATTGTCACGAGGCGTGGTACACGGCGCGGCGACTGATAATGCAGACGAATTACTGCCGGGCGATGCAAAAAAAGGCAAAGCGGATGTCACGATTGCTGGCGGTGGTGCTAATCAGGCAAACAATCCAACATTAACCCCGCTGACGGCAGCAGCGAACGCCAGAGCTGAAATCGACAGCACCCCGTCACCGACCAGCATTGGCATGACTGCGGCCCCGCTAAGTGGTCCACAAACACACGCACAACCGTTACCGACGGCCGCGCCGGTGTTAAGCGCTCCGTTAGGTAGCCATGAATGGCAGCAATCGCTGAGCCAGCACGTCACCTTGTTCACGCGCCAGGGCCAGCAAAGCGCAGAGCTGCGTCTGCATCCGCAGGACCTGGGTCAGGTACATATTTCGCTCAAGCTGGACGATAACCTCGCGCAGTTACAAATGGTTTCACCGCACAGTCACGTGCGCGCTGCACTGGAAGCCGCATTACCGATGCTGCGTACACAGTTGGCTGAAAGCGGGATCCAACTGGGGCAAAGCAACATCAGCAGTGAAAGCTTCGCTGGCCATCAGCAGTCTTCCGGACAGCAACAGCAGTCTGGTCGCGCTCAAGGACAAGACATTTTTGCCGCTGAAGATGACGCAATACTGGCAACCCCAGCCTCGCTGCAAGCCGCTGCCCGCGGCGATGGCGCAGTAGACATCTTCGCCTAACGCCAGAGGTAGCATGATTATCCGCGTCTTTTCCACGCTTTGTCGTGGACAGGACACGGGATAATCAGCCCATAAGCTGTACCGAAACAGGAAGCCCGTATCTGATGACTGACTCCGCGATTAACAAAAAAAGTAAACGCGCTATTTGGATCCCTCTGCTGGTATTAATTACCCTCGCCGCCTGCGCAACTGCAGGTTATAGCTACTGGCGCATGCAGCAGCAGCCTTCCGCCAGCGTCAAAGCGGAACCGGCTCCACCGCCAGCCCCGGTGTTCTTTGCGCTGGATACCTTTACCGTCAATCTGGGTGATGCAGACCGTGTGCTGTATATCGGTATCACACTGCGCATGAAAGATGAGGCGACACGTTCACGTCTTAACGAATATCTGCCGGAAGTGCGCAGCCGCTTGCTGCTGCTATTTTCTCGTCAGAATGCGGCCACACTCGCCACCGAGGAAGGTAAGCAACAGCTGATTACCGCCATCAAAGAGACGCTGGCGACTCCGCTTGTTGTTGGGCAGCCGAAACAGGTTGTCACCGACGTTCTTTATACAGCTTTTATTCTGCGGTAAAGACATGGGCGACAGTATTCTTTCTCAGGCAGAAATCGACGCATTGCTGAACGGCGATAGCGAAACCAAAGACGAACCCATTTCAGGTATCGCAAAAGAAAGCGATATTCGTCCTTATGATCCCAACACTCAGCGTCGCGTGGTACGTGAGCGTTTACAGGCGTTGGAGATCATTAACGAACGCTTCGCGCGCCAGTTCCGTATGGGGTTATTTAACCTGTTGCGCCGTAGCCCGGATATTACCGTGGGGGCGATCCGTATCCAGCCATACCACGAATTTGCGCGCAACTTACCGGTTCCGACCAACCTGAACTTAATCCACTTGAAGCCGCTGCGCGGTACGGGTCTGGTTGTGTTCTCACCAAGTCTGGTATTTATCGCCGTAGACAACCTGTTCGGTGGTGATGGTCGTTTCCCGACGAAAGTGGAAGGCCGCGAATTTACCCATACCGAACAGCGCGTTATCAACCGCATGCTGAAGCTGGCGCTGGAAGGCTACAGCGATGCGTGGAAGGCCATCAACCCGCTGGAAGTGGAATACGTCCGTTCTGAGATGCAGGTGAAATTTACCAATATTACCACCTCCCCGAACGACATTGTGGTGAACACCCCGTTCCACGTTGAAATTGGCAACCTGACCGGTGAATTTAACATCTGTCTGCCATTCAGCATGATTGAGCCGTTGCGTGAGCTGCTGGTGAATCCGCCGCTGGAAAACTCGCGTAATGAAGATCAGAACTGGCGCAATAATCTGGTGCGTCAGGTTCAGCATTCTGAGCTGGAGCTGGTGGCAAACTTTGCCGACATTCCGCTGCGGCTATCCCAGATTTTAAAACTGAAACCCGGCGATGTACTGCCGATTGAAAAACCCGACCGCATTATTGCTCATGTGGACGGCGTGCCTGTGCTGACCAGCCAGTATGGCACTGTAAACGGTCAGTATGCGTTACGCGTAGAACATCTGATAAACCCGATTTTGAATTCGCTGAATGAGGAACAGCCCAAATGAGTGATATGAATAATCCGTCCGATGAGAACACTGGCGCATTGGACGATCTGTGGGCTGACGCGTTAAACGAGCAAAAAACCACGCCCACCAAAAGTGCGGCCGATGCGGTATTCCAGCAGTTAGGTGGCGGCGACGTCAGCGGTGCTTTGCAGGACATCGACCTGATCATGGACATTCCGGTCAAACTGACCGTCGAACTGGGCCGTACCCGCATGACCATCAAAGAGCTGCTGCGCCTGACGCAGGGGTCGGTTGTCGCACTGGATGGTCTGGCAGGCGAACCGCTGGATATCCTGATCAACGGTTATCTGATTGCCCAGGGCGAAGTCGTCGTGGTCGCGGATAAATACGGTGTGCGTATCACTGACATTATCACCCCATCTGAACGTATGCGCCGTCTAAGCCGTTAATCATGAATACCCAGGCTACCGTTTCTCAACCCGCCGCCGTTCCCGGCTCACCGCTGGTGCAGGTAAGCGGCGCGCTGCTCGGGATCATCGTCTTGATCCTGGCGGTGGCCTGGGTCATTAAACGTCTGGGGTTTGCCCCCAAAAGTGCCGGTACTCGCGGGCTGAAAGTCGCAGCCAGCACCTCATTGGGTCCACGTGAGCGCGTGGTGATTGTCGAGGTCGAAGATGCCCGTCTGGTACTGGGTGTCACAGCCTCGCAGATTAACGTCCTGCACACCCTGCCCCCGGCACCTGCCGATGCAGAAGAAAAAACGGCCTCCCCTGCGGATTTCCAGGCCATGATGAAGAGTTTGCTTAAGCGTCCTGGGAGATCCTGATGCGCCGTTTGTTATCCCTCACGCTGGCAGGCTTGTGGCTTTTCAGTCCCGTTGCCCTCGCCCAACTCCCGGGTCTGGTTAGTCAGCCATTGCCGGGCGGCGGACAAAGCTGGTCTTTGCCCGTGCAGACACTGGTGTTCATCACCTCGCTGACGTTCCTGCCTGCAATTTTGCTGATGATGACCAGCTTCACCCGCATCATCATTGTTTTCGGTCTCCTGCGAAATGCGCTGGGTACCCCCTCAGCACCACCTAACCAGGTGCTACTGGGCCTGGCGCTCTTTTTGACCTTTTTCATCATGTCGCCGGTGATCGATAAAATCTACGTCGACGCATATCAACCGTTCAGCGAAGAGAAGATCTCCATGCAGGAAGCTATGGAGAAAGGCGCCCAGCCGCTGCGTGAGTTTATGTTGCGCCAGACCCGTGAAGCCGATCTGGCCCTCTTCGCGCGCTTAGCAAACAGCGGTCCATTACAGGGACCAGAAGCCGTGCCGATGCGAATTTTGCTACCCGCTTATGTCACCAGTGAGTTGAAAACAGCATTCCAGATAGGTTTTACCATTTTTATTCCGTTTCTGATTATCGACCTGGTGATCGCCAGCGTACTGATGGCGCTCGGGATGATGATGGTACCGCCAGCCACAATCGCGTTGCCGTTTAAGCTGATGCTGTTTGTGTTGGTAGACGGTTGGCAGCTACTTGTCGGCTCGCTGGCACAAAGCTTTTACAGTTAGAGGCGCGAAATGACTCCTGAATCGGTCATGATGATGGGCACAGAGGCGATGAAAGTCGCCCTGGCCCTTGCTGCGCCTTTGCTGTTGGTCGCTCTCGTCACAGGTCTTATCATCAGTATTCTGCAGGCGGCGACCCAGATTAACGAAATGACGCTGTCCTTCATTCCCAAAATTGTCGCGGTGTTTATTGCCATCATTGTTGCTGGCCCGTGGATGCTTAACCTGCTGCTCGACTACGTGCGTACGCTGTTCAGCAATATCCCCTACATCATCGGGTAGACAACGTTATGTTGCAGGTGACCAGCGTTGAGTGGCTCCACTGGCTGAATTTATACTTCTGGCCTTTGCTGCGCATACTGGCGCTCATCTCAACGGCCCCCATCCTCAGTGAACGAGCCATCCCCAAACGGGTAAAGCTGGGGCTGGGGTTGATGATAACCGTCGTTATCGCCCCGTCAATTCCCGCCGTTGACGTCCCCATCTTTTCGATCGGCGCACTATGGCAGGCAATGCAACAAATCCTGATCGGTATCGCTTTAGGCTTCACCATGCAGTTTGCGTTTGCCGCAGTACGTACCGCCGGGGAATTAATTGGCCTGCAAATGGGCCTTTCCTTCGCGACATTCTTCGATCCCGGTAGCCGTCTGAATATGCCGGTTCTGGCACGACTGATCGACATGCTCGCCATGCTGCTGTTCCTGACCTTTAATGGCCATTTATGGCTGATTTCGCTGCTGGTAGATACTTTTCATACTCTGCCCATCGGTGGCAATCCGGTGAACAGCAATGCGTTTCTCGCGCTGGCACGGGCGGGTAGCCTGATTTTCCTCAACGGGCTAATGCTGGCCCTGCCGGTAATGACGCTGCTACTCACGCTGAACCTCGCACTTGGTTTGTTAAATCGCATGGCGCCACAGCTGTCGGTTTTCGTCATCGGCTTTCCTCTCACTCTGACCGTAGGTATTTCACTGATGGCGGCGCTAATGCCATTAATTGCGCCATTTTGCGAACGATTATTCAGTGAAATTTTTAATTTGCTGGCCGATATCGTCAGCGAAATGCCTGGAAAATAATAACCCTTAATTTTTATCCTGTTTTACTAAGGATTGTCCTAATTTTAAAAAGTGACAACATCCACCAGGATATCTCTGTCGCGGCTTATTTGTTTTTGCCTCACTCACATAACGCAACATTCACTTTACTTTAAGATGTTTCCTGGCAAATTATACGCAACTTTACGGGATAGTAAATTCGCCTGAAAAACAGCGAAAGCGTCATCTTGGGTCGTTATTATTCCGTTTAGTTGTGATGAAATAATCAGGTAAGGGGAATTATCGTTACGCATTGAGTGAGGGTATGCCATGTCAACGATTATTATGGATTTATGCAGTTACACCCGACTAGGGCTAACCGGGTATCTGGTAAGTCGGGGAGTGAAAAAAAGGGAAATCAACAACATTTCCAACGTTGATGAACTCAGTCTCGCCTGTGTCTCTCAACAACCCGCTGTGGTGTTTATTAATGAGGACTGCTTTATCCACGAACCTGCTAATAGCCAGCAAATAAAGCAAATCATTAATCAGCATCCCAGCACATTATTTATTGTGTTTATGGCAATTGCCAACGTGCATTTTGATGAATATCTACTCGTCAGAAAAAATTTATTGATTAGTTCTAAATCGATTAAACCTGACTCACTGGATAAACTACTTGGCGATATTCTGAAAAAAGAAGTAGATATTGCTATTGATGTGAATCTGCCGACATTATCATTAAGTCGAACCGAATCCAGCATGCTGCGCATGTGGATGGAGGGTCAGGGAACAATACAGATATCGGATCAAATGAATATCAAAGCCAAAACGGTGTCATCCCATAAGGGGAATATAAAACGAAAGATTAAGACGCATAATAAGCAAGTTATCTATCACGTTGTGAGGCTTACGGATAACGTCACCAATGGTATCTTTGTGAATATGCGCTAAGACGTTCTGACTGGTGGCGACTCCACCAGTCAGAATCAAACAGCGGAACTCACCTCACTCCACTTTTTCCACAAAGATACCATCCTGATGACCTGATTCATTAAAGAACCAGATACCGAGCGGGTAGTCTTCCAGCGAAACCAGGTACATGGTGCCTTCACTAAACTCTTCGATTGCCAGTACCACGCCCGGTCGACGAGGACCGCCGTCCGTTTTGACTGTGACCCGATCATTCACCTTCATAGTTTTCCTCCTGTGGCTTTGTGCCAGTGTAGAACAAATTCCTTTTTCTGGCAGCGCTCTGCACGCGCGATTGCGGGTTTTATCGACGGTCTATACTTAAGTTGTGCGTATCTGATGTTTGGGTACGCTCCCCCGGTATCCTTAACGGTTGAGAGGTATGAGGATGAAAACCGCGAAAGAGTACAGCGATACGGCCAAACGTGAAGTCAGCGTCGATGTCGACGCGCTGCTAAAGGCAATCAACGAAATCTGCGAGAGTGAAATTCATCGCAGCCAGGATGACCCGGAGCGCGTTAGCGTCGACGGCCGAGATTACCATACATGGCATGAACTGGCCGACGCGTTCGAGCTTGATATCCATGACTTTAGCGTATCGGAGATCAATCGCTGACTGAGGGCGAAAAAAATCCCGGCCCTTATCGGGTCGGGATCAAGCTTGCTTATGCAAGAAGCACTTGAAAATTCGTTACACCAGAAAATCTGATGTGAACCAAACCTTATCTGCAATTTTTTTGCCTGACAAGTAAATAATTCTCACCAAAATGATAAATATAACTAATGGGTGAGAGATCACCAGGTTACGGTCGAGTCAAATGTTCAGGCATCCTGACAGAGCTGTCTTCGCTCGCCCGGCACCACCAGTTCATCTTCACGGAATGCTTCCCGTTTAACGCCAAAGCCGTCGTACCAGCGACACTCCACCATTCCGCTGGCATACCCGGTAACGATCATACGTGGGCCACCCTCTTTGGAAGTGACTTCCTCACTGACAGAAAAGACCATACCTGCCTCCTGTATCAAGAGAAACCTTTACACCTTAGATGACAAAGAGGCGTTTTGCATAATCAGTCCTGTAACAATTAGTGCGAAACTCCGCGCAGTCTGGCGACAGCTTTCACCAGCAGAACGACAATCCCACCGATGATAAAGCCGAGTACCAGGTTAAGCAGGGTGGGAAGCATTAGCGAAATCAATGTACTTTGCTGTTGAGCAAAATGTTCAATCGCATGATGCAGCGGTGATATTCCGTGTACCACAATACCGCCCCCCACCAAAAACATCGCCAATGTACCGACCACAGAAAGTGTTTTCATCAGCCAGGGGGCAACCACCAGCAACCCTTTCCCCAGCGACTGGGCAAGTTGGCTACGTTTTTCTGCCAGCCAGTACCCGATGTCGTCAAGCTTAACGATAATCCCGACCAGGCCATACACGCCCACGGTCACCACTAACGCGATACCCGATAACACCAACACCTGATTCAGCAAAGGTGCATCCGCTACAATACCCAGCGTAATCGCAACAATCTCGGCAGACAAAATGAAGTCGGTACGTATTGCCCCTTTGATTTTATCTTTCTCAAAGGTGAGTGGATCCTGTGCGGCCAGAGCAGCCAGACGCTGCTGACGCTCTTCCGGGCTTTCTTTGTGCTTACGCGCCTCCAGGGTATGCAGAACCTTTTCCACTCCTTCAAAACAGAGAAACGCCCCACCTACCATTAATAAGGGGGTGATCGCCCAGGGAATAAATGCGCTTATCAATAGCGCCAACGGTACAAGGATAACTTTGTTTACAAACGACCCCTTCGCCACGCTCCAGACCACCGGGAGTTCACGGTTCGCCCGCACGCCCGATACCTGCTGCGCATTAAGCGACAAGTCATCTCCCAGCACGCCCGCGGTTTTTTTCGCGGCCAATTTTCCCATCACTGATATATCATCCAGCAGCGTGGCGATATCATCGAGTAAGGTTAGTAAGCTACTTCCTGCCAAAATTTTGACCCTCAATACTATTTTTTTGCAGTCATTAGTATGAAGTAAAACACGCCATGCTGAAACTGACCTTTCTGGTCAACAAGTTTTTAACATCGACACGTAATTATAAATCTCGCCAGTAAGATAGTTTTGACGTTTACTATGTTGCACCTTTTTATTTCTACCGTGAGGGATTATGCGTTTCAGGCAATTGTTACCGCTTTTCAGTGCGCTATTCGCGCTGTACATCATTTGGGGTTCCACGTACTTCGTTATTCGCATTGGTGTTGAAAGCTGGCCGCCGTTAATGATGGCAGCCGTACGTTTTCTCTCTGCGGGAATTTTGTTAACAAGTTTTTTACTTATTCGCGGGCATAAGCTCCCCCCCTTACGCTTAATCCTGAACGCCGCGTTAATTGGTATCCTGCTGCTGGCTGTGGGTAATGGACTGGTCACCGTCGCAGAACATCAAAATGTCCCTTCCGGTATTGCCGCCGTGGTGGTCGCCACCGTCCCGCTATTTACGCTGTGTTTTAGCCACTTTTTTGGCATCAAAACGCGCAAACTGGAATGGTTGGGAATAGCGATTGGGCTCGCAGGGATCATCATGCTGAACAGCGGAGGCAATTTAAGTGGCAATCCGTGGGGCGCTATTTTAATCCTGATCGGTTCGATAAGCTGGGCGTTTGGCTCGGTGTACGGTTCACGCATTACGCTGCCCGTTGGCATGATGGCCGGAGCCATTGAAATGTTAGCAGCCGGTATTGTGCTGATGTGCGCATCGTTACTCTCCGGGGAAAAACTGACCACCATGCCAACATTTTCAGGCTTTATGGCGGTGGCTTACCTGGCCCTGTTTGGCTCCATTATTGCCATTAATGCGTATATGTTCTTGATCCGCAATGTCAGCCCGGCGCTAGCCACCAGCTACGCCTACGTCAATCCGGTTGTTGCGGTGCTGTTAGGTACCGGTCTGGGGGGAGAAAGACTGGCCCCTATCGAATGGCTGGCGCTCGGCGTGATCGTGTTTGCTGTGGTGCTGGTAACGTTGGGGAAATACCTGTTCCCTGTTAAAGCGGATGTCGTCGCGAGTTCGTCGGAAAAGACATTACAGTAAATGAATACCGAGAGTGTCGATCTGCGCGGTGTCGCCACCGCCGCAGATCCACTCGATGACACGTTCAGATAACGCTTCATCATCCAGCTTTTCGCGACCACGCAGGGCGCACTCCCAGACAATCAGTACGCGCCAGCCAAGAGCCTGCAATTTTTCACAATCCCGCGCATCGCGTTGGACATTTTTGCCTATTTTTTCCAGCCAGAATTCCGTTCGTGTCGCGGGGACTTTAAACAAATAGCAATTGTGGTGGTGCCAGAAACAACCGTGAGTAAAAATCACACAATGATAATCATCCACCACAAAATCGGGGCGACCGGGTAACGTCGCATCCTGCACGCGAAACGTTACCCCCTGCTCTGTCAGCACGCTGGCAAGGCGTTTTTCAATCGCGGTATCGCGGGTGGCTATCGCCCGCATATTTTTACTGCGTGTTGCTTTATCGTGAACGTCTGCCATGCAGGTTCTCTTTCTCGCGAATAGCAACTGCCTGCCTGATTTTTGGCTCCAGCAGCCTGGCCACCGCCGCAAATGCCGGAACGACCACCGAATTACCAAACTGGCGATAAGCTTGAGTATCTGACACGGGGATCCTGAACTGATAGCCTTGCGGAGATTCAAACCCCATCAGGCGCGCGCACTCTCTGGGCGTAAGTCTGCGTGGGCGGTGTCGCTGATTCTGCGGATCGTCAAAATCTTTTTCACCCAGCGCCATATCCCAGCCACGGTCAATCAGGATCTCCGCCCCATCCTTATAATAACGCGCAGATAATGTGCGCGTTACGCTATCAGGGTTACCGGGATACACCATGCCATAGCCAAATCCATTTCCCCGTGCCTGATGCTTTTTCGCATAGCGATAGAGGTATTTCCACAGCACCGGCGTCAGCACATATTTCGCATCGACGGTCGGCTCAAGCAGTTCCGCCAGGGTAGTACGCCGCTGCGGATAACGCGTGACAATATCCCGCAGCGTGAAGTCTGATTTCAAATTCAGATCGCGTCGGAAACCGACAAGCACGATACGTTCGCGATGTTGAGGCAAAAAATGTTGCCCATCGATAATTTTCGGATCATCCGGACCGTTATCCGCCGCATCTGCCACGTCATAACCCAGCTCGTCCAGCGTCTGCATAATGATGCGAAACGTTTTGCCCTGATCGTGACTCTTCAGGTTTTTGACGTTTTCGAGCACAAATATTGCTGGTCGACGAGCGTCGATAATGCGCACCACGTCAAAAAAGAGTGTGCCTTGTGTATCGCAGGCAAAACCGTGGGCCCGCCCTAACGCATTTTTCTTTGACACTCCGGCCAGGGAGAAGGGCTGACAAGGAAATCCCGCCAGCAGTACATCATGTTCTGGAATGTGCTGGCGAATATGTTCTGCCGCCTGCTGGTCGCTCACCCCATCCTGATGGCTCAGCGTGACATCACGAATATCTTCATTAAAGTGATGCTGGAAGGGATCGCAATAGTTGTTCGCTTTGTAGGTGCGCACCGCATGCTTGTTCCACTCACTGGTAAACACGCACTGCCCACCAATTTCCTCAAAGCCGCGACGAATCCCGCCAATGCCGGCAAACAGATCGATAAATCGAAAGGCATAATGCGGATGATGCGCAGGTGGCGTCGGCAGCAAGGAATTCAGATAAGTAAACTCATTGTCGCTGAGGCGATGCCATGTTTCGTTCGCCACCACTCGCTTAAAGATGGCCGGACTCCAGCGGTTCTCGCCAACACCGTTCAGATAAGCAACCAGGGTTTTCACGTCATATATTTCAAGCAACTTAGCCAAAATCACCTGCGCGGCGGCCTTGTTATCATCTGTCATCGGGTTCATGGAGCCTGCTACTGAAAAATTATCCTGCATACATTTAACCGGCCGAAATGGATAACCGACAGATTAACATAAAATAGTGCGGTTGACGTTGCGGCTGTGCTGGCGACTAACGTGCTTTAAAGGGTTGAATCGCGTCAAGATCCAGCATTTCATACTCTCCTTTTAACTCCGCACTCAGCTTCGCCATATACGTCAGTAAGAAGTCAGCATTATGCTGCGCTAAATGTCGTCCTTGTTCAGTTTGCATCGTCGACGGCAACGTCAATAACTTGGTCTGGAAGTGATCAAGCGCGTACTGTTTGTCGTCAAGGCCACGCTGGCGGGCAAACGGATCTTCCGCATCAAATAGCGCCACGCCTAACACACCAGACACAGCAAATACGCGCGCTAGACCGATAGCCCCCAGCGCCTCAAGCCGGTCCGCATCCTGCACGATTTTCGCTTCAAGGGTTTCTGGTGCAATTTTGGCGCTAAAACTGTGCGCCTCAATGGCATGGCACACGGCAGGTATTCTTTGTTGTGGAAAATCCGGAAAATCGCGCATCAAAATGCGACGCGTTTCCAGAGCTGCCAGTACCGACGAACGATGACGCTCAGGATGGTTCTTTGGCAGGCTGACGAGATCATGGAAGTAGCACGCGGTCAGCACCACTAGCCAGTCTACAGTAGCATCTGTACTCAGCTTTTGCGCCGTCATCCACACACGACGAAAGTGAAAGATGTCATGCGCAGCATCTTGTCCGGAATGGTTATCAGCTAACCAAGCTTCAAATTGCGACTGCCAGTCGTGCAGTTTCATGCTATCTCCCTTTGTAGAAAGAAAATCACCTTAGCAACAATTTTCATTGCAAACCACTGCCTGCCCCATTACATAATTAACTTTTATTATCACACCGAAAACAAAATTCACATGAATTTATAAAAACCATAATCTCAACATCAACAACTATATTATATGAATAACAAAAACAAATACTCCACACAAATAAAATTCAAGTTTCAAATAAATAATCCGATATACATAAGATATTGATTAAAAATAATTTATGTGACAAATAACAATTTAACTAACATATATTTATAGTTATAAAAACACACCAATGAAACATTTAGAAATATTTTAAATACATTTGTTACATGTTATATTTTAAATTAAATGAACTTCATGGATAGTATCCAAATGTAGTTTCTTGGATAGTACTACATATTCATTTTAATTATCATGCAAAGGGAATACATAATGAAAAGAAAAGTATTGGCACTGCTTCTCCCTGCTTTATTAGCTGCAGGCGCAGCAAATGCGGCTGAAATCTATAATAAAAACGGCAATAAACTGGATCTGTACGGAAAAGTCGATGGTCTGCGTTATTTCTCTGATGATGCAGGCAGCGACGGCGACATGACCTATGCGCGTCTGGGCTTTAAGGGCGAAACGCAGATCAACGATATGCTGACTGGCTATGGTCAGTGGGAATATAACATTCAGGCCAACGGTACCGAAGGTGACAAAGGCGATTCATGGACTCGTCTGGCCTTTGCCGGTTTAGGTTTTGGTCAAAACGGTACTTTCGACTACGGTCGTAACTACGGCGTCGTGTACGACGTTGAGGCCTGGACCGATATGCTGCCAGAATTCGGTGGTGATACCTACACTCAGACCGACGTTTACATGCTGGGCCGTACCAACGGCGTTGCTACCTATCGTAATAAAGGCTTCTTTGGTCAGGTTGATGGCCTGAACTTTGCCCTGCAATATCAGGGGAATAATGAAGGTAGCAGCGTAGGTCAGGAAGGTTCTGGTAATAGTGAAAACCGCAAACTGGCGAAAGAAAACGGTGACGGTTTCGGTATGTCCACCTCCTATGACTTCGACTTCGGTTTAAGCCTCGGCGCGGCATACTCCAGTTCTGATCGTACTAACAACCAGGTCGCTGAAGGTCGCAATGATCGTAGCTACACCAGTAAATATGCTGGTGGTGAAACAGCAGATGCATGGACTGTTGGCGCGAAATATGACGCTAACAACGTGTACCTGGCTGCAATGTATGCCGAAACCCGCAATATGACCGCTTATGGTGATGACAAAGGCGGTATCGCCAACAAAACGCAGAACTTTGAAGTTGTTGCACAATACCAGTTTGACTTTGGTTTGCGCCCGTCCGTTGCATTCCTGCAATCTAAAGGTGTCGACTTAGGTGGCTGGGATCACCATAGCAATGGCACCCCACGCTACACCGACAAAGATCTGGTCAAATATGTTGAAGTGGGTATGACTTACTACTTCAACAAAAACATGTCCACCTACGTTGATTATAAAATCAACTTGCTGGACGAAGACGACAGCTTCTATGAAAGCAATGGTATCGCAACTGACGACATCGTTGCCGTTGGTTTAGTCTATCAGTTCTAATTACGACAAAAATACGCAAGCCCGCTTCATACCAAGCGGGCTTTTTCACCGCACAGGGATAAGCTCTGCTAACAGCGCCAGATATCCGACACTCTTTTAGAATTAATGCGGGGAAGATTTTGAAAAAATATTGATAACCAGAACCCGGTAATGACTCCAACTTACTGATAGTGTTTTATGTTCAGATAATGCCCGATGAC
>ERZ824480.119-NODE-119-length-135841-cov-6.297851_pt1 | contig 135841 bp, 120 predicted proteins | sample MGYA00519861_ERZ824480 | MGnify/ENA primary metagenome ERZ824480 (study PRJEB31778, sample SAMEA3449152) | human gut metagenome | biome: human gut; feature: human-associated habitat; material: faeces | place: United Kingdom | collected 2010/2012 ... | reverse complement strand
ACGGAAATGATTATTTTATAATTCTTTCGTCATATATGGCTGCGGCAGATAACGGCGATGAGGTCATAGATGCCCTGTGCGAGTTTGCGGCGAATTGCAGGACTTTTGAGGAGCCGGAGGACAGTACAGCCGAACAGATGACCAAAGAGGAATTTGAGGCGGTTTTGGACGAATGTGAGACAAAATGCGCGGCGGTAAGCTGCATAGAAACGGAGTTCAGCATAAATATCGCTGAAATTCCGATGCAGCAGAAAAAGATAGAGAACACGCTCGTTAAAAAGAATAAAGCTTATAATATTTTATTGCCTAAACTGTGTGTTCACGAGGACAGGGAAACATATATTTCAAATCTGATAGGCACTATGCTTTATGAGGTTATAAGCTTGAAACTTTCGCCTCAATATATTTTGCAGGAGATACATAGATATATTCCGGAAAGCAGAAAATATAACAAAAGCGTAAAAGAATTATTCTGTATGTATTTCAGACGAGTATTGAGATACAAAAGCCGAAAACCGGGCATTTATACGCATTTTGATGAGCATATGCAGAATGTTATTGTGATGGAATTCTATAAGCGAGTTATACAGGCATATATTAACTATGAAAATTGTGGTGATATGCCAGCAACGCATTAGACAATGTCATTTTCTGAAATTGTAGACATAATAATTATTTAGTAGAATATAAAAGTATGTGAGGGAATACAATTTGCCTGTTTGATTTAAAAAATTAATGCTAATTTCGTGAAAAGTATTGACATTTCCATTAAAAATGAGTATAATAACATTAACAGAACCCGACACGCCTCTCAACGATGCGGACCACGTCGGGTCATTTAATTTATACGGAAGTGAAAAGATGGAATTGAAAAAGCATCAAGTCCCTATGACTATAGATGAACAGGTTGAGAATCTAAAAGAACTTGGTCTTGTTATAAATGACGAGGAAGCAGTTAAAGAATTTCTTAATGATGTGTCTTATTTCAGATTGATAAAAGCATATAGCATAGGACTCAAAAAGAAAAATGACAATTACAATCAGGGAGTTACATTTGATATGATAAAGGAATTGTATCTGTTCAATTGTAATTTCAGACAGGCGTTGTTTGCTCAAATTGAAAAAGTAGAAATAAATTTGAGGTGTCGAATTGCAAACCATTTTTCGTATAAATACGGCAACTTTGGATATGAGGACGCTGCCAATTTTGAAAATGAAGATTATCATAATCACTTCTTGGCAGAAATTAATAGTGAGGTCGATAGAAATAGCAAATCTGCTTTTGTTAAGAATTTCAGAAACAACTATGAAACGGATAAAATCCCGATGTATGCCTTAATTGAATTGTTCAGTTTCGGAACTTTGTCTAAGTTTTATAAGAATATGAAGCAGGAAGATAAGAAAGCGGTAGCTCAGATATATGGTGTTAAATATACATATCTTGAAAGCTGGATTGAGCATATAGCATTTGTCAGAAATATATGTGCGCATTATGGACGGCTGTATAATGTGAATCTTTCAAAAACACCTGCGCTGTATAAGCAGTATACAAAGCAGGGAATAAGCAGCGTGAGAGTATTTGCTACATTGGTGTGTTTAAGCAATATTCTTCCGAAGGATAGACACTGGAATGATTTTATTGATCTAATTGAAACTTTGCTCGATAAGTATCCAAATGTTAAAATGGAACTTATGGGATTTCCGACTAATTGGAAGGATGTTCTTATATAGAAATTTATTGAAGTGATTCAAAAAGCCAGACACTGTTTGGCAAATTGTCTTGGTCTCATTATTGCGAACTTTTAAGCATATCAGATAAAGATAAAAGAAGCTTTTACGAAAAAAGAGTCTGAAAATGCAGGAGGGTCTATCAGAGAACTAAAAAGACAAATTTCTACATCTCATATATCCCGGATAAAGAATTGTTGATAAAGCAAGTCGAAACGGTATTGAATGAATGGCATGACAGTAAGAATTAAAGAAAAATTATCAGCACCCGAATTTCAGTGAGTTCAAAATAATACTTGACAAAATAAAGATTATGGTGTATAATAAAAACATAATCTGATGTGTTTCTCAATGGTGCAGATCGTATCGGGTTATTTTGAATTGAAAGCTGATTAGTAATTTTAAGATAAAGAGCATTCAAATAGGTGTATAGCTGGAAAGAAAATATTAGTCGTTGGTTCGAATTTTTGAGGCGAAAAGTCAAAACAGAAAATGTGTTTTGAACAGGCTCGCAAACTTTGATAAAATAAGGATTTTGAGGCTGCATCTATAATGAACGTGAAAGCCAAAGTCCTTGAAATTAACTGTTTCAAGGACTTTTTCTTTTTACCGATTACAAATCAACTTATATAATATCAATACGAGATAAACACTTATACCTATTAAATGTTGTGCGACTCATTGTTCCATATGGAATAATGAGTCTCTTTTGCTTTTTGCAGAAGTGCGTTATACACAAATTTATGGTTTAGGAGTGGTTTATTATGAAGGGAAAGCAATTTGAAAATCGGAAAACAGGTGAGGTTATAATGATTCATCAGTCAAAACTAATACCGTTTGACGAGCAGCCGTATAAAGTTCTTTTTGATAAAAGTATGGAGGAACTTATTACAAGCATTAAAGAAAACGGCATTTTGTCACCGATTATCGTCCGTAAACTTGATAATGAGCAGTTTGAAATTATTTCCGGACATAGGAGAGTTGCAACTGGTAAGATTGCAAAAATACACAAGTTTCCGGCGCAGGTGATGGAACTTAATGATGACGAAGCAGCGATACTTCTTGTTGACTCGAACCTGCAAAGAGAAAATATTCTTCCCAGCGAAAAGGCATTCGCATATAAGCTAAAACTCGATGCAATGAAAAGGCAGGGTATGCGGACGGATTTAACCTTGTCCCAAAATGAGACAAGGATGCGCTCGGATATGCAGCTTGCCAAGCAGGTCTGCGAAAGCAGAAATCAGGTGCAAAGATATATTAGATTAACATACCTTATCGACAAACTTCTTGAAATGGTGGACAACAAGAGAATGCCTTTTACAGTCGGCGTTTAACTTTCATATCTCGGCAGCAAAGCACAGGCATATATTGCAGAAATTTTGGAATATGACGAGATAATGTTGTCGGTCGGGCAGGCGTCAAGAATTAAATCCCTTTCAAAAGACGGAAAGATTGATGAGGATAAAATATTATCCGTGATATATGATAAAAAATCCGAGAAGGTTAATATCACAATTAAGAATAAGCAAATCAGAGAATACTTTCCGATAGAATACTCGAAAGAACAAATAGAAGGTATTGTATTCGGGCTGATAAAACAATGGGCGGAGAAACACAGAAAGGAGGCAGAGGCGTGAGAAGAATTTATACATATTATGACGGTGCCCAAAGTCCTGTAAGATGCTTTTTTGAAAAGGCAAACGCAAAGATAAAAGACAAATTTATGTTTTGTATGAAATATGTTAAGGACGATAAAAACTGTTTCGGTAAGCCGTATGTCAAACACTTTTCGGGCGGTAAATTCAGCAGGCTGTTTGAGGTAAGAATAATGGCAATCGGAAAAATGGTACGGGTTATTTTTTACGAGCACAACGGAGATATAATTCTTCTTTATGCCTTTTACAAAAGGACGCATAAAGATACAAAGGACGCACTTGCCGCCTCACTTAAAATTCTTGATAAAATATCCGATGGTGAGGGTGCAGTTTTGGAGAAACACAGAGAGGAGCTGATTTTGAATGATTAAAGTTGGCAAGGTTGATATTAAAGAAAATGGAAAATACAATTAAAATCTATGCTTAAACTTTTGAAAATATATGCATCTATAATGAACGTGAAAGCCATACAATTATGGCGCTTTTTCTTTGCGCTAAACTATTTGTTTTATGCGGTTTTCGAATACTCACGGTAACGATTTGCCTTTTCTCCCGTTTTCGAATTCGTCTAGGCAGTAATATATGCTTTATGAATACCTAAACTGGAACCAGAACGCATCTACGCATAAATAGTAAAATATGTTTACTACTTTTGAAAGTGGAAACATAAAAACTTTTGAGAAGTTATAAGAATATGCCTATAATCAAAAATACCGCAAAGCCTTATAGAATCAAGGCTTAACGGCATTTAAGAAGTTATAAAAAGATAATCAAAAATAGTCTTAGTTTTTGTATAAAAAAGTATACCAAATATATAAAAATCATATTGATTATGCAGTGACGACGTGGTATAATTGAGTTTGCCAAAGAAAATAAAGGCGTAAATTAAAATTATCTGAAAGGATAGATAAAAATGAAAATAAAAGATAAGTTAGTAAACGGTATACGTCTGGGGGACGTTAAACCGGAGCCGGTTAAGAAAATTGCGGAAATTTCTGCCGCGGTTAATGCAGAGGGAACGGTTCTGCTTAAAAACAACGGCATGCTGCCGTTCAGAAAGGGTGACAGCGTCGCTGTGTTCGGCAGACTTATGAGAGCTTACTACAAAAGCGGAACAGGTTCGGGCGGCATGGTAAATACAGAATATGTCACAAATATATTTGATAGTCTTAAAAAGCTGAACCACGTTGTTCTGAATGAAGAAATAGAAAAATTTTACGATAAATGGATTAAACAAAATCCGTTTGACGCAGGAGACGGCTGGGTTCAGCCGTGGTCGCAGAAAGAAGCGGTTTTGGACGATAAAATTGTGGAAAAAGCCGCAAAAGAGTCTGAAAAAGCAATTATGATTATCGGAAGAACAGCGGGTGAATCAAAGGACAATACGCCCGATAAAGGCAGCTATGCGCTTTCCGACGAAGAATATACGATGATTGAAAAGCTTACAAAATATTTTAAAAATGTCTGCGTTGTGCTTAATGTCGGAAATATTATAGATATGACATGGGCTGAGGAGCTTAATGTTGATGCGGTTATGTATGTGTGGCACGGCGGTCAGGAGGGCGGCGCGGCAGCTGCGGACGTTCTTTGCGGGAAAAGATATCCGTCGGGAAAGCTCACCGATACCATTGCATACAGCATAGAGGATTATCCGTCATACAAAGGATTTGAAAATGTTGACGAGGTAGTGTATACCGATGATATATTTGTTGGTTACAGATATTTTGAAACCTTTGCAAAGGAAAGAGTTATGTATCCGTTCGGCTTCGGATTGTCATATACAAATTTTGAATACACTGTAAAACCGCAGGTTATCGGCGATAAATTTACTGCGGAGGTAACGGTAAAGAATGTCGGAGACCATGCCGGAAAGGAAGTAATACAGGCATATTATGAGATGTGCGGCGGAAAACTTGCGCACCCGTCAAGAGAACTTGTTGCGTTTGCCAAAACAGCTGAGCTTAATCCGCAGGAGAGCGACACGGTAAAAATTGAATTTAAAATATCCGACATGGCGTCATATGATGATGACGGAACAACAGGTAATAAATCGTGTTTTGTTCTTGAAAAGGGCGAATATAATATCTATATAGGTACGGACATAAGAAGCGCTGCAAAGGAATATACATATTTGCAGGAAGAAACGGCAACAACTGAACGTTTAAATACTCTGCCGGCTCCGTCGGTATCATTTAAACGGCTGACAAATAAAAACGGAAAAGCGGAATATGAGGAGGTAAAGGAACAAAAAAGAACAGCACATACGATTGAAACAAATGCTCCCAAATTCACAGGCGATAAAGGAATAAAGCTTAAAGATGTTTTTGACAAAAAATACACAGCAGAGGAATTTGCATCGCAGCTTACAGATTTTGAACTGGCGTGCCTTTCACAGGGCGAGGGCATGAACAGCGCAAAGGTGCGTCCGGGTACCGGCGGAGCAATCGGCGGCGTCACATATGAACTGCAAAATTACGGCATACCCGTTGTGTGCGTGACAGACGGTCCGTCGGGATTAAGGTTTGACAACGGAGACGCCGCTTCAAGTCTGCCTATCGGAACGCTCATAGCCTGCACATGGAACGAAGAACTGGCAGAACAGCTCTATACCTATGAGGGCATGGAAATTTACGCATATAAGGTTGACGCACTTCTCGGTCCGGGAATAAACATACACAGACTGCCGCTTTGCGGAAGAAACTTTGAATATTTGTCGGAGGATCCGTATCTTACGGGAGTAATAGCAAACGGTATGTGCAGGGGATTAAAAAATGCCGGAATAAGCGCGACTATAAAGCATTTTGCAGTGAATAACAAGGAATTTAACAGAGTTAAGGTAAATACCGTAGTATCGGAGCGTGCGCTGCGTGAAATTTATCTTAAAGCGTTTGAAATGATCGTTAAAGATAATAATACAAAAATGCTGATGACAGCGTATAATCAGCTTAACGGGGCATTTTGTTCGGCAAATTATGAGCTTAACACCACTGTACTCAGAGATGAATGGCACTATGAAGGACTGGTTATGAGCGATTGGTGGGCAAAGACTTGCTTTAAAGACGGCGACGCAGCGGCGGACAGATACCTGCAAATAGATGCACAGAATGATGTGTATATGGTAAATGCCGATTCGGAGAAAGCGGCGGCTGAAATTATGCAGGCCTTATCTGACGGAAAAACAAGCCGCAGCGAGCTTTTAAGAAACGCCGTAAATATACTTAATGTTATTATGACAACTCCAACCTTTGAACGTTTTATTGATGGCGAGGGTATGGTAAATGAAGCGGCAGATATAGAAAAGATGTCGCTTTCCGAGTCGTTTTGTGATGTGAAGCCGAACAAGGAATATAAGGTAAATACCGATGAGGGCAAAATGTATGCGGTACGTGCGGAGGTGTCCTCGCAGCAGCAGGAGCTTGTACAGATTCCCATAAAGGTGTATGTTAACGGAAACAGCGCCGCACTGATTATGGCACAGGGTACAGGCGGCGAAAAGAAGACCTTTATTGCCGATCTCTATATGATGAAAGGCGAAAACAAGGTAAGCTTTGACTTTACGGAGGAAAGCGCAGCAGTAAGCAAAATAGACTTGTTTTCGGAATAAACAGTTAAAAAGAACTGTGAAAATTATATTACGTAATCATTTACACTGCGTCCGTCAATGTCTAAAAAGAAGTATCCTTTTGTATGTATAGCGGGAAATCCTTCAGTCTTTACCAAAGCATAAGCTTTAGGCAAGCTGATTTCCAAGGGTATGGATAATTCCTGTACACTGATTGTTTGTTTTTTCGTTAAGATTCTCCTTTTGCTATAATACAACGGAATATTTGCTGTATTAAGCAGTATTTTAGTAATACATAAAAACGTTCGGTACAAAGATGCGAAATCTCTGACCGAACGTTTTTTATTCCCGATTTGATGCTTGTTTTGATATTGTGCAAAGCAATTCACTTATATTAAGCGGTTTCGGAACAAACCCTGTCATTCCGGCGTCGGCACAGGCTTTTTTGTCGGTGTCAAACAAATTTGCCGTCATGGCTATAATCGGAACCGTTTTTGCGTCGGCTCTGTCAAGCGAGCGGATTTTTCGCGTTTCCTCCAAACCGTCCATAAACGGCATCGAAACATCGGTCAAAACAACGTTTATTGTGTCCTGCTCGGAGTTTTTAAATATTTCAAATGCCTCCTTGCCGTTATACGCTCTGATTACATTTGCGCCGGCGTCAGTTAGGATATACTCGGCAATTTCCATATTCAGTTCGTTATCCTCTGCCAAGAGTACGGTAAGACCTTCGATTGACGCAGAACTGCCCTGCATGCTATTCTTTTCGACGTGAGCTTCGGCATATTTATACGGAATTGTTATTTCAAACTTCGTACCCTTGCCTTTCTCGCTTTCCACGCTGATTTTGCCGCCGAGCTTTTTCACCAGCTTTTGGACGATGGGCAGTCCCAGACCGACTCCGCCGGAGCTGCTGATAACGAAATCGTTTTCTTGAGCAAAGGGCTCAAACATCTTTTTCTGAAATTCCTTGCTCATACCGATGCCGTTATCTTCGCAGACAAAGCGGACATCGGCAAATCCGGCATTGCTTTTGCTCGGTGTTTCGCTGACCGAAATTTTTACCGTTCCGTTTTCTTTGTTGTATTTGATTGCATTTGTGATAATATTCATCATTATCTGCCGCAGATACAGCGAATTTCCGACAAGTATCTTATCTCCGGTGTCAAGGTGAAGCAGCTCTAACTTTATTCCTCTCGCTTTCGCACGCTCATCTGTCAGCAGGGTCATATTCCGAACCTCCTCGTCAAGGCTGAAAACGGACTTTATGTCAGTTTCAGCGGCATTGTCGGAGTCTATTTTATTTAATGTGAGAATATCGTTGACAAGATCAAGAAGATATTCCGCCGCCATACGCGACTTACCGCGGCACTCTGCCAAAACCTTTATATCGGATTTGTTCCTGTCGGCAATTTCCAACATTCCGAGTATTACGTTGATTGGTGTGCGTATGTCGTGGCTTATACGGCGGAGAAATTCCGTCTTGCTTTGGTTTGCCGCCTGCTCATTCCGTATTGCCTTTTCAAGCCTTTGCTGATATTCAAGTTCGGATTTTTTCTGTGCGTTTATGCTCTTTCGTGCCAGAATAAATGTGACAATCGAACCGTTTTCATCGAATTTATGCGGAATGATTTTATCGTTAAGCCATTCACCGGTGACATCCCTGTAATCATATTCGATATATTCAGCCGTGTTAAGCCGTGCGTTTAAGGTTGATATTTCGTAAAAATGCAAAAATCCGTCCCGATATTTTTTGTCTATATGACGGAAAAAGTTATCCCGTGTATCGTCGTTTATCGAACCGGTATCGGGAACATTATCGCAATTATCCGGTCGTTTCAGCAAGACGTATTTTTCGTTTTTTAAATTTACTAAAACAGTCATAATGTAAACGTGACTGATTGCCTGTATAATTTCATATTGTTTTGCAGCTTCGCGGTTGTGGTTGTTTTCCATTCGTATATGCAGAATTATTATAAGAAAGGCAAACAAAAAATAAATACAAATTACAATAAGTATGGTAACTCCGCAGGGGATGAAAATAGTTTCAGCCGGATAAAAAGCGTAAATATCGTAATTGCGGTATCTTGCGCTGCCGCCGTAATAAAGCTTTCCGTCGCTGCGAAAGCGGATAAAATTCGTTCCTTTTTGGGCTGTATCTATGCAGGAAAGCTCCGCAACATCGGATTTTTTCGAACTGCTGTCCTTGGTGTTGGAAGCGATGATTGCATCACCCTCCGTGATAAACAGGGAACCCCGTAAATTGGTTTCGTTTGCAGCCAAAAGGTTGCTGACAGAAGAACGGTGAAAACCCAGCAACTCATCATTCTGCCGGATTACACAGAAAACAAGACCTTTTTCGTCATGCCTTGCCGCAGCGGCAATGTCGTATGTTACGCCGTCTTGTTTAATTCTTGCCGCATAAATTTTTTTCGGAAAATCAAGTATAGCGGAAACGGCAGACAATTCGATTTCATCTTTCCAGTCGCCGTAACTCATCGCAATCGGGGAATATACCAAATCAGGTTTCAGATTGCCGTCCAATAACAAAACACAATCAAGTCTTTGGCTGTTGCAATACTGTTTCAAAAAATCGTTTCTTATGTTTTCCGCAAGAAGCGGAAGATCCGCACCGATACCTTCCGCCTGTTCTGTCAGGCGCACGAGACTTTTTGTTTCGTCCGTGGCGAGAAAATCGCTGTAATCACTGCACTGCTTTTTAAGATCGCTTATGTTTCGCTCCATTGTGTCGTGCGCCTCGTTCAGACTGTACGGAATGCTGAAGCAAAGCGCTCCCGTCAAAAGAACAATACCTATGAGAATGAGAAACGTTACCAAAAAATAATTTTGCTTTACAAATATAAACGGATTATTTTTCACTGCTCAAACCTCCATTAAGTGCATAGTCTGCGTCTATATCGTATTTTTCGATAATGCTCCTGATCGTTCCGTCGCAGCGCATTTCATCTAAAACGGCAGACAGCTCCCCGACAGTTTTGTTATCGGCGTCCTTTTTGAAAGCCACTCCAAGCTCTGAAGCAAGCAGAACGCCGTCGATAATGTGAAAATCGCCGTTTATGTCCTTCATATAATCGCGGAAAGCCGTTTCGTGTCCCGCTGCCGCGTCAACATATCCTTTTTTCAGTGCGGCAAATACATTGGTCATGCTCGGAAAACTGTACACCTTATTTACGCAGACACCGTCAACCGAGTCCGTTAAGAAAAGCTTTTCCGGTTTTGAGGCATTCTGAACTGCAATGTTTTTTCCGTTCAGATCTGCAAAAGTATGTATGCCGCTTGAGGAATTGACCACAACGACCTGTCTGCTGTGCAGATACGGTCCCGCCCAGGTATAATCGTTCTCTCTGCCGTTCATGGAAAAGCTTCCCCAAAGGCAGTCAACCGAGCCGTCATCTAAAAACGAGTCCTTGTTCTGCCAGGTAATTTGCTTAAATTCGGGCTTCATTTTAAGCTTTTTGCATGCCTCTACGGCAATTTCAACATCAATTCCGGCAAAATTTCCGCTGTCATCCATATAAAAATAAGGCGGATAGATGTCGCTGCCGATTGTAAGTGCCGGCAACTCCGAATTTTCGCTTTTCTTATTTTCCGCACAGCCGGAAAAAAGAAAAATGACTGATATAAGTAAAAATACGGTGAAATTTTTGAGCTTTATATTCATGTGCGTTCTCCTTTTCTCGAAGAGCTTATTATAATATAACTATATATTATAACGTAAAAATGAGTAAAAATCAAGCATGAAAACAGGAGATAAAACGACTTTTCTGATACCGTCCGCCGATGAGAAAATCTTGACTTTTGCCGGGCTTTGAATTATAATATAATAGTAGTTTTGTACATATTTACAGAATGTAATGTAACAAAAGTTTAACATAAAATTTGCGAAAGGACTTGACAAGTGCTATGAGTTGCGCCAAAATCATACATACATACATACATACATACATACATACGCTGCAACTATACACTTTTTCTATGCTCGCTGCTGAATCCGGAGGCGCGCTTTCTTTTGGGTTGCCACAAAGAAAAATGCGCCTCTTTTTCCTTTGCGGCAAAGAGTGCCTGATTCCGCTTCGGTGTGTAGGTAAACAAGGAATGAACTTAAAAACAAGGTAGGAGGATGGACATGCAGACGCTGCTTTATTCGGAGATCAATATTTTCAGTATTATTGCGCTGTTTACCGTTATGTTCAATTCCTCGGTATTCGGTGTTGACACAAAAAATAAGAACCGACTGTTTTCGTGTTCCGCCTGCTTTGCGGCTATGTCATGCATCTGTGATTTTCTGTGGGAAATGAGCGCAGGCGGATATCTGCTTCTCTCGCGGTCGGCGGCGGTGTTGGTGAATACAATGTATTTTATATGCTATGCACTGTCGTTTTGCTGCTGGTTTTTGTATATTGAGTCTATATCCGAGTCAAAAATATTCAAACGAAAAAAGAGAGCGTATATAGCGTTTTTACCGCTTGCAGTGCTGGTTATACTGCTTGCGGCATCAGTGTTTACAGGGTGCGTATTTTCGATAGACGAAAACCTTAATTACACGAGAGGACCGCTGTTCTTTATGCAGGTAGTCTTATCCTACGGATATATCGCCGCTGCCGTTATCAGAATACTGTACGATGTAATCGGCAGAAAAAATAAGCTTGTATGGGACAACATTATTTTTGCTGCCGTTTTTGCGGGGCCCATAATTTCCGCTTCAACGCTTCAGGCGTTCTTTCCGGAATTGCCGATCGCCTGCCTCGGAATCGTTTTAGCGTTTATGAATGTATATGTCTATTCGCTTAAAGTGCATGTTTCCGTTGACATGCTCACCGGGATCGCCAACCGACACAAGCTTATGAATGAACTTGAGGATAGGATATCTTCGCTGAAAAAGGACGAGAAACTCTATTTTCTTTTTCTCGATATTGATTCTTTTAAGCAGATAAACGATGCTTTTGGGCATCACGAAGGCGATAATGCATTAAAATCGGTAGCGACTGTGCTGAAGACTTTGTGCAAAACAACAGGCGGTTTTTGCGCACGGTACGGCGGCGATGAATTTGCGGTTATACAGGTTCTGAAAAAAAGCGGAGATATAAAGAGAATTAAAAAGAATATCTACGATTCGGTAGAAAAAATAACGGATAAAAATTCGGCATATTCTTTAAGCGTCAGCATAGGCTGCGCACAGCACACAAGCGAAACCGAGAGTGTTCAAGAGCTTATTTCATGTGCTGACAGCAATATGTACAGCAAGAAAATGCAGAGAAAAGAAAAAGTAAAAATGTAAACCGCAGGGACTTTTTCACTTTTGAGGGAATATTATTTTTCAAAACCTATTCCGGCAGGGGAATATGAGGAAATGATTAAATGCGCAGAGTATTTGAAAATATAATTTATTGAAAAACGGTGCATTGCACAACCAACATTAACGGCATACAGCGGAGTTTTTTGAAGTTTAAGAAAGCAGAGCCGCCGATTGAACGATTTTGTTATATTCCTGTTCCAGACCTGCAAATTCAGCCTTTGCGGGTTCTGTTTCTTTGCGGCGCAGCATCTCGGTAACGGCGGAGGATTTGCCAAAGAGTCTGTCAAAACCAAGATTGGAGCAGATGCCTTTTAGTGTATGAGCCGCATAAAAAGCGCTTTCGGCATCGTCTTTTTCCAGTGCGGTCTTTAGCGTGCGGAAACTTTCATCCGACAAAAATTTCAGAACAAACCGCGTCAATATGGCGCTGTTGTTTCCGAACCGTTTTGCAACACTTTGAAAATCGGAACCGATTGCATTATAAAATTCCTCTGTTTTATCCATAATATTTCTCCTTCTTATCCATAAATATCAAGCGTGAGTTTTTCTTTTATATCTTTCAGACACTCTATTAAGATCGGGTTGAAGCAGCCGCAGTCCCCGCGAGATATCATTTCCAGCGCAGTTTCACCCGGAATTGCCTTTTTATAGCTGCGGTCATTCACCAGAGCGTCATACACATCGGCAATGCCGACCACTTGTGCGGCAAGGGGAATATCATCTCCGCGAAGACCGTCGGGATAGCCCTTTCCATCGTAACGTTCATGGTGGTAACGGCAAATTTGGATGGCAATCTTCAGCAAAGGTTCATTCTGAAAGGATGCGAGTTCTCCCCTATGGAGTATTTTCTCACCCAAAACCGCATGTTCTTTCATTATTTCGTATTCCTTTGCAGTAAGCTTGCCGGGTTTATTTAAGATTGCGGGATTGATCAGCACTTTACCGATGTCGTGCAGCGAGGACGCAACCGAAATATTGCGGCAGTCCTGCCACGAAAGACCGTATTTATCTGTTTTTAAATTCAACCGTTCCAAAAGCATTATTGTGATTTTTCGTAAGTTCTGAATATGTGCAATGCTTTCACTGTTAATACAGCCGACAACATTGCTGAGAATATCAATCATAATTCGGTTGTTTTTTTCACGGCTGTTAATCTGCTCGGCGAGCATGGAAAGCATTCTTCGTTGTTTTGCGTAAAGAAATGCGATATTCTGAATCCGACGTTTCACTACATTTGCGTCAAACGGACGGTGAATATAATCCGAAACTCCCATATTGAACGCCTTTTTGAGATTTTCTTCGGAATCATCGGCGGTAATCATAATTACCGGTATGTCTTCAAGATAACCTTCCTCCTTCATCCGTGAAAGAACCTCAAAACCATCCATTTCCGGCATAATAATATCCAATAAAACAGCCGAGATTTTTGTGCCGTATTTGTCGAGCATCCGGAGACATTGTCTGCCGCTGCTTGCCTCTGCCAGGGCATAAGTGCCGATAAGCATTTCTTTTAACAGTTCGCGGTTGAACTCGGAGTCATCCACAATCAGCACGAGCTGTTTTTCTGTATTTTCTTCTGTAATTTCCGTGGGAATCTTGGCAAGCCGCCGTTCCGTCATCACTTTATTTTTGTGATTTTTGGCAAGATACATGACGCGGTCAGCGCGGTATACTGCGTTCTCTAAAACTCCGCCGTTTTCAATTACTCCGCCCACACTTACGGAAAGCCGCATATTGCCCAAACTCCAGTGACGGACAGAACTTATTGCGGTTCGTATCCTCTCCAGGGTATTTTCAAGGTTGTCGACGGAAACGTCGGGCATAATAATTAAAAATTCGTCGCCGCCGTAACGGATCAGCATATCGTTTTCCGAAAGATTCTCCCTGATAATTCTTGAGGTTTCCGAAAGGGCAAGATCCCCCGTATTATGACCGTATGTGTCGTTGAAGATCTTAAAATCATCAATATCTATGATGGCAACACCACCGTTCAAGCGGAGGTTTTTGAGATTTGTTTCGTAATAGTCACGGTTGTAAGTGCCGGTTATATTGTCATGTCTGAACTCGTCTTTCATATGTCGTATTGTTTTGTGATAGTAATCGGCAATGCGGCTGAAATCAATGATTGAAAGTATAGCTGTCTCCGGATTTTCGGAGAAAGTAAAAATGAGCTCCTTATATCCTTTCTGCTCTTTGCCGGGAACTTTTCCGCCGTAAACACGATATTTTCCGTCAGCTGACAAAGCCATCTTTATATTTTCAAGACTTAACGCACGCTCCAACTCGTCTTTTCGTCCGGAAACTGAGTAATTTCCCGCAAAACGGTCGGCAAATGCATTCCAACTTTGTTCACCGTATGGTGATGTTTGCGTTGCTGAGGTAAAAACCGTTGTATATTTACCGGTTCTGAAATCAATTTCAAAAACCGATTCTATAACGTTTTTTGCGGAGTCGCAAAGTATTTTTTGAATATGGTTCTCCATGCCTTGATTCGCCACGCTTTCACATTGATTTTTAAGTATATTATATCACAAAATTCGGAAAAGTCAAAAGAGTTTTTGGCAAAAATGTGCATATGAATTGGCACAGCTGTGCCAATGACAAGAAAAACATTATGTGTTATAATAACTAGTACACCCGCAGCAAGTATAAAAGGGATATTATAAATTGTCAAATATCATTGACACGGAAATGTTGATTGCCAATTTTAAATTTACATATTTTTATCGTTTTGCAACAATACTGTCACAACGCTGTATCAAGCATTAAACAACAAAAAATAGAGTATAACAACAACACCGAGCACAATTCTGTAATATCCGAACGCTTTGAAATCGTGTTTTTTAATATAACTTACAAGGAATTTGATTGCAAAATAAGAAACTGCGAACGAGGTTAAAAATCCGACTATAAGCACGAAAAGCTCGGGCTGTGTAAACGCAAAACCGTATTTTACGAGTTTTAAAAAGCTTGCGCCGAACATAACGGGAATTGCGAGGAAAAACGAAAATTCAGCCGCAACGGTACGCGACGTTCCGAGAATTATCGCTCCGAGAATTGTCGATCCGGAGCGCGACGTTCCCGGGATAAGCGCCAAAACCTGGAACACGCCGATTAAAAGTGCGGTTTTATATGTAAGACTGTCTATGCTGTTGATTTTAGGCTGTCTTTTTCTGTTTTCGATAACGATAAACAGAACGCCGTAAACTATAAGCGCCGCCGCGATAACAAACGGGTTGTCGTTGATATATCCCGATATAAAATCGTCGAGCAAAAATCCTGCAACAGCCGCCGGAATTACGCCGATTATAACCTTAAACCACATCTGCATTGTGTCTTTTTTAAGTCCGTGCTTTGAAAAAGGATTAAGTTTATTGAAATAAATAAGAATTACCGCGAGTATCGACGCAAGCTGAATTACAACGATAAACATATTAAAGAAGTCTTGCGAGATGCCGTCAAGCTTGAAAAACGGTATCTCATTTGCGAGAATAAGGTGTCCCGTACTGCTGATGGGGAGCCATTCGGTAATTCCCTGAATTACGCCGTAAATGAACGCTCTTATAAAGTTTAAAACTGTCATAAAATAAACTTCCTTTCCTGAAAAAAGGGCGATACTCTCGCCCTTTTAAAATTTATTGATTTTGTGATGTGCTGTTTTGCGCGTTGTTATCCTGCGTATTGGTGTTTTCCGATGATGCGCTTTTGTCAAGATATGCAAATTCGTCAAATTCGTCTGCGGTTCTGCACGGCAAAAGCTGAATTGACGTGCCGTTCAAATACTGCGCCGCCATATCTGCAAGGTTTTTGCCCATTGACGCCGACGTGGGCTTGAGCGAAATAAAATTCTTGCCGACAATGTCCTCGGGATTGCTTACATAAACGTAAAAATCGGAGCCTGCGAGTGCGTGCGCGATTTCTTTTACAGAACCTCTCACAACGCTGTCGTCCGAAAGATAAAGCATATTTGCACCGTCCTGGCGGTTTTCGTATTTTTTTGATGCCGCACCGTCTGCCGACACATTTTCGCCCACAACACTGCTTCCCGACGAAGCTTTATATGCCATTTTAGACGCCGCCTGCTGTGCTTCGAGTGTGTTTGAAACAACACTTTCGGTGTAGTAGTAACTGTTTAAATCAAGATAGCGTTTAAAATCGTTTGTGCTCTCCATAGGAGTGATTTCGCTGGTGTTGAAAATTATGCCGATATGTCCGACCGAGCTCGAACCGATTGAATTTAAAAAGTTGTTGAAAACATAGTTTGCCGGAACGGTTGACAAAACACCGGTTATGTTTGACGGAGTGGATTTGTCTGCCATAAAACCTTCAAGCACTGGATTTGCAACGTTTGCAAAGAAAATCGGAATTTGGCCGCCGAACGATTTATATGCCGCTCTTGCCGCCTCAATGCCTACGGGAACTGCAAAAAGCGTGTTTTCGGGAGATATTTTTGAAACGATTTTTTCAAGCTCGTTATCGTCGCCCTTTGCGTTTTTAACGGAAATGTTAAGTTTTTGTGCGGTGTATGCCTTGTTTAAATTTTCAGCAAAAGAATCCTTTACCGAACTATTATATTCGTCGTTGTCGTATAAAATAACGGCGATTTCTTTTGAAGTGTCAAAAACTTTTGCTTCTTCCTTTGAACCGCAGCCCGCAAACGAAACGCACATAACCGCGAGCATTATAAAACCGATAATTTTCTTCATTTGATTCAATTCCTCTCTTGTGCCTGCCTAAATATTATTTTACTACAATATATTACAACATTCCGCACTGTTTTGTCAATATAATGCGGTTAAAATTAAAATATATTTTGTCAAAAGGTTGACAAAAACAGGTATTTTATTATATTATATATAAGTATAGTTTAATTTTGATTTGAGGGATTTACTTATGGAAAAACTTGGACTTAACGAAATAAGGGAAAAATACTTATCGTTTTTTGAAAGCAAGGGTCATTTAAGACTGCCGAGCTTTTCGCTCGTACCGCAGAATGACAAGAGCCTTTTGCTTATAAACGCAGGTATGGCGCCGTTAAAGCCGTATTTCACGGGACAGGAAACTCCGCCGAGAAAAAGGGTTACAACGTGCCAGAAATGTATCAGAACGCCCGATATTGAAAGCGTGGGAAAAACCGCGCGCCACGGCACATATTTTGAAATGCTCGGAAACTTTTCGTTCGGCGATTATTTCAAAAACGAGGCTACCTCGTGGGCGTGGGAATTTTGCACCGAGGTTTTGAAGCTTCCCGTGGACAAGCTTTGGGTTACGATTTATCAGGACGACGACGAGGCTTTTGACATATGGACGAAAAAAGTGGGCGTTGCGCCCGACAGAATTGTGCGTATGGGCAAAGAGGACAATTTCTGGGAAATAGGTCAGGGTCCGTGCGGTCCCTGCTCGGAGATATATTTTGACCGCGGCGAAGAAAACGGCTGCGGAAAACCCGACTGCAAAGTCGGCTGTGAATGTGACAGATATGTTGAATTCTGGAATCTTGTATTCACGCAGTTTGACAAGGACGAAAACGGAAATTACAACCGTTTGGCGCACCCGAATATCGACACAGGTATGGGGCTTGAACGTCTTGCGTGCATTATGCAGGGTGTGAGCAATATTTTTGAGGTTGACACAGTCCGCAACATTATGAAAAAGGTCAGCGAAATTGCAAACGTTAAATACGGCGACAGCGACAGAACGGACGTTTCTCTCCGTGTTATCACCGACCATATCAGAAGCACAACGTTTATGATTTCGGACGGCGTTAAAATTGCGAACGAGGGCAGGGGATACGTTTTAAAACGTCTTTTGCGCCGTGCGGCACGCCACGGAAAACTTCTCGGCATAAACGAGCCGTTTTTGTATAAGGTATGTGATACGGTTATTGAAGAAAACAAGAGCGCATATCCCGAACTTGTGAGCAAAAAAGACTACATCAAGAAAACAATCGAGCTTGAAGAAATCAGCTTTGCGCGCACGGTTGACGAGGGTATGGCAATTCTTGACACATACACCGCGGAACTTAAAGAAAATGGCGAGGATACACTCTCGGGCGAGAAAGCGTTTAAGCTTTCGGATACCTATGGTTTCCCGATTGACCTCACCGTTGAAATTCTGGAAGAGGGCGGATTTAAGGTTGACGTTGACGGCTTTAACAAAAACGTCGAAATTCAGCGTACACGTTCGCGCGACGCTATAAAAGACGCCGACGTTTTGGGTTGGAAAGACGAACTTTTGGAGAAATTCGCAACGCTTCCCAAGCCGGAATTTGTGGGCTATGAAACACTTGAGTGTGACGCTGAAGTTTTGGGAATTTTCAAAGACAATGACTTTGTTGACAGTGCGTCCGCCGGCGACAGCGTAACCGTTGTTGTATCAAAAACACCGTTCTACGGCGAGGGCGGAGGACAGGTCGGCGACACAGGCGTTATCACAACCGAAAACGGCAGTATCGAAGTTGTTGACGCGAAAAAACTGCGTGACGGAAGAATTATTCTTGCGTGCAAGGTTTCCGAGGGCAACGTTTTAAAAGGCGAAAAATGCCATTGCACGGTTGACAAAGCGCGCAGAAAGAGCATTGCGGCAAACCACTCCGCAACGCATCTTTTGCAGGAGGCGCTCCGTGAGGTTGTGGGTGACCACGTTGAACAGGCAGGTTCATATGTAAACGACGAAAGACTGCGTTTCGATTTCTCGCATTATGAGGCGGTTAAACCCGAAGAACTCGAAAAAGTTGAGAAAATCGTAAACGAGAAAATATTTGAGGCACTTGACATCACCTGTGCCGAAATGCCGGTTGAAGAGGCTAAAAAACTCGGCGCTATGGCGCTTTTCGGCGAGAAATACGGCAATATTGTCCGTGTTGTAAAAATGGGAGATTTCAGCGTTGAATTCTGCGGAGGAACGCACGCGAAAAACACTGCCGATATAGGTATTTTCAAGATTTTGTCCGAGTCGGGCATTGCGGCAGGCACAAGACGTATCGAGGCGGCAACGTCGCTCGGCGTGCTTAAGTATCTTGAGGAGAAAGAGCATATCATAAACGAAACCGCGAAAGCGTTAAAATCCAATCCGTCGGAAATCGCGCACAAGGCGGCGGCGGTTACCGAAGAACTTAAACAGACCAAAAATGAGCTTTCAAAACTCAAAGCGGAAATGGCAAAAAGCGGTGCGGACGACCTCGTTAAAAACGCGGTTGAAAAAGACGGCATAAAAATCGTCAGCGCAGTGCTTGAAGATGTTGACATCGACGCTATGCGCACAATGGGCGATAATATCAAATCGCAAATCGGCGACGGCGCGGCGGTGCTTGCGTCAAGCACGGGCGATAAGGTAACGCTATTTGTAACCGCGACAAAATCGGCGGTTGCGCGCGGTATGCACTGCGGAAATATCGTAAAAGAGGCGGCGGTAATCGTCGGCGGACGAGGCGGCGGACGCCCCGATTTTGCACAGGCAGGCGGCAAGGACAAAGCGAATATCGCAAAAGCCGTTGAAAAAGCGGTTGAAATTGCACTCGGTCAGATAAAATAATTTTTATAAAATTCGGCATTGGAAAGGTGATTTCAATGCCGAAACATAAAATTTTGCGGTAAAGGAGGTTTTCAAAAATGAGTGATTGTCTTTTTTGCAAAATTATAAACAAGGAAATTCCGTCCGAAATTGTTTATGAGGACGAGTTTGTGCTTGCGTTCAAGGATATTTCTCCCCAGGCGCCGGCGCACGTTCTTATAATACCGAAAACGCACATTGCGTCGGCAATGGAATTAAACGAGCAGAACGCTGAAATCGTTTCAAAAGTATTTTTGGCGGCAGGCAAAATTGCAAAACAGCTCGGCATCGACAAAAACGGCTTCCGCATTGTTAACAACTGCGGTGAGGACGGCGGTCAGACTGTCGGTCATTTGCATTTCCATATGCTCGGCGGACGTAATCTCGGCTGGCCTCCGGGCTGATAAAAGCCAGTATTAAAAAAAGCTTGACATACGCGTTTAAAGCGTGTATAATTAGTATGTATAATTTTTGTCTAATCCCACATATGAAGTGTTAAAACACAGATGATGTAGCGGAGGGAGGGGATTTTGTGTCGGAAATTAGAATTAAAGAAAACGAGTCTTTGGACAGTGCTCTTCGCAGATTTAAACGTCAGTGCGCTAAGGCAGGAGTTTTATCGGAAATCCGTAAAAGGGAACATTACGAAAAACCAAGTGTAAAGCGTAAAAAGAAATCTGAAGCTGCAAGAAAGAGATCTTTCAGATAAGACAATTTTAACTTTATATAAAAAGGAGGGTTTATGTTGGCACTTAAAGAAAAGCTGATGGAAGATTTAAAACTCTCTATGAAAGACAAGGATACCGTCAGAAAAAATACGGTACAAAGCGTCAGAGCTGCAATAAAGCAGGTCGAGGTTGATAACAGAGTCGAACTTTCGGACGACGATATTATCGGCGTTATAGCAAAAGAAGCTAAAAAAAGAAAAGACGTTTTGCCCGAATATGAAAAAAGCGGCAGAACCGATTTGATAGACGAGCTTAAAAGAGAAATTGAAATTTTGATGGGATATTTACCTTCCCAGTTGTCAAAAGAGGAATTAGGCGAAATTGTAAAAAATGCCATAGCGGAAGTTGGCGCATCGTCAATGAAAGATATGGGCAAAATTATGGCGAACGTTATGCCGAAAATCAAAGGCAGAGCGGACGGCGGTATGGTTAATGCCATAGCGAAAGAACTATTGAATTAGTTTAAAAATTAAGCTATCTTGCTTTTTATCTGCAAGATAGCTTTTTTGATTTTTGTGCGAATTTTTGATTTTACAAAATAGAAAACGGCAGATATATACTGCCGTTTTCTCGTATGTTTATTTTATCAGCGAAAATGTAAAAATTGCAATTCCGAGCACAACCAATATAACGCCCGTCATTCGGTTGAGCATCTTTGCGTCGGCTTTGTTTGCGATAACCGCGGCAATTCTCGCCCATACAAATGTAAAAATTATGCAGAGCGCAAGAAGCATAAAATCGGGCGCACCGCCTATGGCAAAGTGCGAAACCGAACCTGTGAGCGCAGTGAATGTCATAATAAACACGCTTGTGCCGACCGCGGTTTTAAGCTCGTATCCGAGCACGCTTGTCAAAAGCAGAAGCATCATCATTCCGCCGCCTGCACCGATAAATCCGCAGATAAATCCGACAAACGCACCGCATACTGCCGACTGAACAAACCTCTTTTTCGCGGAAATTTTGTCCATTGCCTCTTTTGTTGTCATAACAGGGCGGACAATGAATTTCACGCCGAGAAGAAACGTCATAAAAACAGAGAAATTTCCCATAGTTGCGGACGGCACAAGGCTTGATACATAACTTCCGATAACGGTGAACACAAGTACGCTTGCCATCATCACAATGCCGTTTTTAATGTCGAGATTTTTGCTTTTTCCGTAGGTGTATGCCGAAACCGCGCTTGCCAGAACGTCCGATGAGAGCGCAATTCCCACCGCCATATAAGGCTCTGTTCCGAGAAACGTCACAAGCATAGGCGTTATAACCGCCGCCGCGCTCATTCCTGCAAATCCCGTTCCGAGACCTGCGCCCATTCCGGCAAAAAAGCACACGATTATAATTATTAAATATGTCATAATTGCACCTTCTATTTAATTTTTGTAATGTCGTACGGAGTTGTCTGATATACGTAATAGTTGAGCCAGTTTGTAAAAAGCAGATTGGCGTGTGCTCTCCAGCGCATAACCGGTGCATTTTTCGGATTATCGTTAGGATAATAATTTTTCGGCACGTCAATATTTAACCCTTTTTCGGTATCGCGCATATATTCCTCGTGCAGAGTAAGACGGTCATATTCCGAGTGCCCCGTGACAAAAATTTTCTTTTTGTCTTTTGAAGTAACGATATAAATTCCGGCATCGTCCGACTCCGCCGTAATCTGAAGGTCGCTCACCTTTTTTATATCTTCTTTTGAAACGGTTGTATAGCGCGAATGAGGCGCGTAAAACACGTCATCGAAACCGCGCACAAGCATAGCTTTTTTGCGCACGACTCTGTGTTCAAAAACACCGGAAAGTTTTTTGTCAAGCGGAATTTTCGGTATTCCGAAATGATAGTAAAGCCCTGCCTGCGCCGCCCAGCAGATGTGCAGTGTGCTTGTGACGTTTGTGTTTGACCATTCCATAATTTTTTTCAGCTCGTCCCAGTAGTCGACGTCCTCAAACTCCATTTTTTCAACCGGTGCGCCGGTGATTATCATACCGTCGTATTTTTGGTCTTTAATCATTTCAAAATCCTTGTAAAACGACGAAAGATGCGCCGACGGCGTGTTTTTTGAGTTGTGCGTCGCGGTGTTTATAAAATCAAATTCAACCTGAAGCGGTGAGTTTCCCAAAAGGCGCAAAAGCTGTGTTTCGGTTGTGATTTTCGTAGGCATAAGGTTTACAAGTGCAATTTTAAGCGGACGTATATCCTGCGTTATCGCCCTTTTTTCGGTCATTACAAATATATTTTCGCTGTTTAATATTTTGTTTGCAGGCAAAGAACCGGGTATTTTAATCGGCATTTTTATCGCCCCTTTTTGTTGTGTAAGATGTAATTTTAAGGCAATTATATCAAATTATCGCTTTGTTTGCAACTTTATTTTAAGTTTTCACATAATTTTCAAAATTTTTGAGGATAATAACTAAAAAACAAAAAGGAAAATTTATCTATGCTTGAACTTTTTAATGAAAATAATCAGGATGACGGAAACAAAAATGACAGCGGCGACAGCATAAAAGAATACGGCACGTCTACCATAAAGACCGAGCGCGGAAACATTCACTGCCTCACCATAATAGGGCAGATAGAAGGGCATATGCTTTTGCCTCCTCAAAACAAAAGCACAAAATACGAGCATATTCTGCCGCAGCTTGTTTATGTTGAAGAAACCGCGGACATTGACGGTATGCTAATGCTTTTAAACACCGTCGGCGGTGACGTTGAGGCAGGTCTTGCCATTGCCGAGATGATTTCGTCGATGACAAAGCCTACCGTTTCGCTTGTTCTCGGAGGCGGTCACAGCATAGGCGTTCCGCTTGCGGTGTCGGCAGACTATTCGTTTATCGCGCGGTCGGCCACAATGACTGTGCACCCCATACGCACAAACGGACTTGTTATCGGCGTTCCGCAGTCGTTTGAATATTTATGGAAAATTCAGGAGCGCATAACCGATTTTGTCGAGAGAAATTCAAACATCTCGCACGACGAGTTTACAAAGCTTCTTTTAAACAATGCCGACATTGCAAATGACGTCGGAACGGTGCTTTTCGGCAAAGACGCGGCGGAATGCGGTCTTATAAACGAAGTCGGCGGACTGTCAGACGCGATAGACAAGCTTTATTCGCTTATCGAAAAGGGTAAAAAAGATACGGACAAGCACTAATATTAAACTTTTTTGTCACATACCCAATTAAAAAATTGACAAAACTTTCTTTGCGTGGTATTATTTTATTAAACTGATAAAAGGGGGATTTTAAATGACATATACCGAAAGATATCAAAAATGGTTAAACTCACCGAAAATTGATGAAGAAACAAGAAAAGAGCTCGTTGCCATAAAAGACGACGACAACGAAATTAAGGAAAGATTTATAAAAGATTTGGAATTCGGAACAGGCGGACTCCGCGGAATTATCGGCGCAGGCGACAACCGAATGAATATATATACCGTTAAAAAAGCGACACAGGGACTTTCTGAGGACATAAAAAACAAAGGCGAAGAATATATGAAACGCGGAGTTGTTATCGCGTACGACTCACGTCACAAGTCGGACGAATTTGCAAAAGAGAGTGCGCTCACGCTTGCGGCAAACGGAATTAAAGCATACCTTTTTGAGTCGCTCCGTCCCACACCCGTGCTTTCGTTTGCGGTAAGATACAAAAAAGCGGCGGCAGGAATTGTTGTAACCGCGAGCCACAACCCGAAAGAATACAACGGCTACAAGGCATACGGCGAGGACGGCGGTCAGCTTCCGCCCGAAAGCTCGGACTACGTTATTTCGATTATCGACAAGCTTGATATTTTCGACGACGTTTTGACAACCGATTACGACAAGGCAGTGAAAGACGGTCTTATTGAAATAATCGGAGAGGACGTTGACTCGGCATATCTTGCGGCAGTAAAAGAACAGTCTGTTAACGAAGAGGCGGCAAAAAGCCTCGGTGATAATTTTAAACTTGTTTACACGCCTTTCCACGGCGCAGGAAATATCCCTGTAAGACGTATTCTCGATATGACGGGTGTTAAAAACGTTTACGTTGTTAAAGAACAGGAAATGCCCGACGGCGATTTTCCGACGCTTAAGTCGCCCAATCCCGAAGAAAACGAGGGATTTAAGCTTGCTATTGAGCTTGCGAAAAAGGTTGACGCGGACGTTATTATTGCAACCGACCCCGACAGCGACAGGGTAGGCGTTACCGTTAAAGATAAAAAAGGAAATTACATCACGCTTACAGGCAACCAGACGGGTATTCTTCTTTGCGAATTTATCCTCCGCAACAGAAAGCTTAAAGGCACATTGCCCAAAAACGGCGCGGTTATAAAAACAATCGTTACCACCGATATGATTTATCCCATTGCGGACGACTATAAAACCACTGTTTTTGACGTTTTGACGGGATTTAAGTTTATCGGCGAAAAGATTAAGGAATTTGAAAAAACAGGCAGTAACGAGTATATTTTCGGTTTTGAGGAAAGCTACGGCTACCTTGCCGGAACGTATGCGCGCGACAAAGACGCTGTTGTTGCGTCAATGCTTATAGCGCAGATGGCGGCGGACTACAAGACAAAGGGCAAAACACTTTACGAAGGTCTTATGTCGCTGTACGAAAAATACGGCTATCACAAAGATTTACTGCATAATGTTGTGCTTAAAGGTCTTGACGGCGCGGAGAAAATTAAGGCTATTATGGCTGAAATAAGAGAAAATCCGCCTAAAGAAATAGACGGTCACAAGGTTACAAAGGTTTTGGACGTTTTGAAAGGTACCGAAACCGACGTTTTGACAGGCGCGGTTACAAAATCGGAGCTTCCCAAGTCGAACGTTTTGAAATTCTTCCTCGACGACAAATCGTGGTTTGCGGCGCGTCCGTCGGGTACGGAGCCGAAAATTAAGTTCTATTTCGGTGTAACGGCTGACAGCGAGGACGGCGCGGATAAGAAAATCACGGCACTGCGCGACGCGGTTGTTGAAATGATAAAATAAAAAAATTAAAGGTGAGAGAAATTTCTCTCACCTTTTTTGCAAGTTTATTTTCTGAGTATTTTTTTAAATCTTTCAAAAGCGCTGTCCCAATCGGGCGTATGATTAGGCTCGTAATGCTTTAACGGGAACGAATCTGCAATAATTTTTCTTGCCTCGGCAATGTCTTTTATCTCGCCTGCACTGATAAGACACATTGCAATGTTTCCGAGCGCCGTCGCCTCAACGGGGCCTGCATCAACGCAGATATTGCACGCGTCCGCGGTCATTGCGCAAAGGAACGGGTCTTTTGTTCCGCCGCCGACAATGTTGATTTTTTCAAATTTTTTGCCTGTTATTTTTTCAAGATTGATAAGCGAATATTTATATTTAAGCGCAAGGCTTTCGTATATACAGCGTACCGTTTCGCCGATTGTTTCGGGTGCGCGCTGACCTGTTTTTTCGCAGTATTCGCGTATTCTTTTCGGAATGTCGCCCGGTTTCCCGAATTCGGGATAATCGGGGTCGATAAAACACTTAAACGGCTCGGATTTTCTTGCGAGCGCTTCAAGGTCTGCAAAGCTTAAATCCTTGCCTTCTTTTATATATGTTCTTCGCGACTCCTGAATAAGCCACAATCCCATAATGTTGGTCAAAAATCTTATTTTCCCGCCGCAGCCGCCTTCATTTGTATATGATGAAAGATAGCCCTCTTCGGTGATGTTCGGCTCGTCAAGCTCGGTGCCGAAAAGCGACCAAGTTCCGCAGCTGATGTAAACGAAATCTTTTTTGTCGGACGGAACGGAAACGACCGCCGACGCGGTGTCGTGAGAGCCTACCGCGATAACGTCTGCTTTTTTAACCTTGAGTTCTTCACAAACCTTGTCCGAAAGCTCGCCGAGTTTTTTGCCCGGCATAATGATGTCGCAAAAAATATCGGTGTTAATTCCGAATTTTTTCAAAAGCTCAAAATTCCACTTTTTTGTATGCGGATCAAGCATTTGCGAGGTGGACGCGATTGTGTACTCGTTTTTTGCGACGCCCGTGAGAAAATAATTTAAAAGGTCGGGCATAAACAAAAAAGTTTTTGCGTTTTCAAGCACGTGATTTTTGTGGTTTTTTGCGTAAACAAGCTGATAAAGCGTGTTGAAATCAAGGATTTGGATACCTGTTTTTTCGTAAATTTCCTTTGCACTCATCGTGTCAAACGCTTCTTTTTTACCGACTGCGTTGCGTGCGTCGCGGTAGTGGACGGGATTGGCAAGAAGCGAGCCGTCTTTGTCCAAAAGGCCGTAGTCAACACCCCAAGTGTCGATTCCGATAAGGTCAAAACCGCCGTCGTTGTTCGCCTTAACAATCGCCTGTTTTATCTCGTCCAAAAGGTGCAGAACGTCCCAGAGAAAATCTCCGCCCGCCCAAACGCCGTTGTTCTGAAAACGGTGAATTTCTTTAAGCGATATTTTTCCGCCGTCAAGATGCGCGATAATTCCGCGTCCGCTCGACGCGCCGAGGTCTATTGCGAGAACTTTTTTCATAATAATTTTATCCTTTCAAAGTCGAATTTTTATAATAACCTAAAAACTGCTGTCTTTGGTGCGATCCGCGCAAATTTTGCCGTTTTTGCAGTCGGTTTCGCCGCTGTTCTTTTTGCAGATAAGATACAAAACCGCTGCTGTGATTAACACGATAAGCACAATTCCGATTATTATTTCGGAAAGTGTGGGGGCAAAATTTCTTCCGAACCCCATAACGCGCCCCGCGTTGTATACGCAAAATGCCGCCGCATACGCAAATGCGGTTTGATAAAGCATCATATAAACCGATTTGAGCGTGCTGTTAAATTCGCGGCGAATTGCCGCCATTGCCGCAACGCACGGCATATAAAGCAGTGTGAATATCAAAAACGAGAACGCGCAAAGCGGTGTTGTAAATACCGAGGCAAGCCCTGCCTCGCCGGTGAGCATTTGAATTGTGCTTACGACCGCCTCTTTCGCAGTAAGTCCCGTCACAAGAGCAGTTGCGGCTCTCCAGTCGCCGAAACCGAGCGGTTTGAATATCGGCGCGGCAAGTCCGCCGATAAATGCGAGTATGCTTTTTGACGCGTCATCTGTCATATTAAAATGAAGGTCAAAATTCTGCAAAATCCAAATTACAACCGTTGCGCAGAAAATGATTGTAAATGCCTTCACAATGAAATCTTTCGCCTTTTCCCACATATGCAGGCATACACTTTTAAACGACGGAAAACGGTATGCCGGGAGCTCCATAACAAACGGCACGGGTTTGCCCTCGAAAAGTATGCCCTTTAAAAGCAGACAGGACAAAATTCCCATAATTATGCCGAATATGTATAAAAACGTCATAACAAGCGCTTGGTGCGACTTGAAAAATGCTGATACGAAAATCGCGTAAATAGGAAGTTTTGCACTGCAAGACATAAACGGCACGAGAAGGATCGTCATTTTTCTGTCTCGCTCGCTCGAAAGCGTGCGTGTTGCCATAATTGCGGGAACGGAACAGCCGAAACCGATTATAAGAGGAACGAACGAACGTCCCGAAAGTCCGATTTTCCTTAAAACTTTGTCCATAACAAACGCAACACGCGCCATATATCCCGAATCTTCGAGGATTGACAAAAACAAAAACAGAATTACAATCGTCGGAAGAAAACTTAAGACACTTCCCACACCGGCGAAAATTCCGTCAATGATAAGCGAGTGCAAAGCCTTGTTAATGTCCAGTGCATAAAGCGCATTGTCCGCCGCGGCGGTGACAAGGTCTATCACATATGAAAAGCCGTCGCTCAAAAATGCTCCGACAACGCCGAAAGTGAGGTAGAAAATGAGCGCCATTATACCTATAAAAATAGGAAATGCAAAAAATCTGTGCGTAAGTACCGCGTCGATTTTCACGCTGCGCGCCTGCTCTTTTGTTTGACCTGCCTTTACAACCGCTTTTTTGCAAAGATTGGTTATAAAATCGTAGCGCATATCGGCAAGAGCGGCTTCGCGGTCGGTGCCGAGATTTGTTTCCATTTCGTGTACAACGTGATTTAAAATGTCAAGTTCGTTTTGGTTTAATTCAAGCAGCTTAATCATCGGTTCGTCACCTTCGACAAGCTTTGTCGCAGCAAAACGCAGCGGAATATGCTTTCGTTCCGCGTGATCCTCTATAAGATGCGCAAGCGAGTGGATTGCTCTGTGCACACTGCCTTTGCAAAAGTCGGTTTTAAGCGGTTTTTGACCGTTTGCAACCGTTTTTACGGCAACCTTTACAAGCTCATCAATGCCATCGTTTTTGCTCGCGCTTATCGGAACAACCGGCACTCCGAGCTCACCTGACAGCATTTTAACATCAATAAAGCTGCCGCTTGCTTTGATTTCGTCCATCATATTAAGCGCGATAACCATCGGTATGCCGAGCTCAATAATCTGGAGCGAAAGATACAGATTTCGTTCGATATTCGTTGCGTCGATTATGTTAATAATCCCGTCCGGACGGTCGTTTATAAGAAAATCGCGCGTTACAACCTCCTCGGCGGTGTAAGGAGAAATAGAATAAATTCCCGGCAAATCAACAACAAATTTATCTTTTTGTTTTTTTATAATACCTTCTTTTTTTTCAACCGTGACGCCCGGAAAATTTCCAACGTGCTGGTTGCTTCCCGTAAGCTGATTGAAAAGTGTGGTTTTTCCGCAGTTTTGGTTTCCTATAAGAGCAAAAGTTATGCTCATTTTTGCATCAATCCTTGTGGTTTATTTTTTTATAATTTCAATGTTTTTTGCATCTTCGAGCCGGAGAGTAAGCTCATATCCGCGAAGACAAAGCTCTATCGGGTCGCCGAGAGGGGCAACCTTGCGGACAAAAACTTCGGTTTTCGGAGTAAGTCCCATATCAAGCAAGCGCCGCCTTAATGCGCCTTTTCCGCCAACAACCGTTATAACTCCCGTACCGCCGACCTTAAGTTCATCAAGCGTCATAAAAACCTCCGTTTGTTTTCTTTAAAAATAATTATTTTTTCGTATATTTACTGTCTTATTATACAACAAATGACATTCTTTTGTCAATTACTATTGATTTTATGTGCAAAATATGTTATAAATTATATGACGAATTATATTCGGATATGCAAAATCGGAGGTTTAAGAATTATGGGTGCATTAAAAAAGCACGGATTTTCTTCATTTGATGTATATATTTTTATAATTCTGATTGCTTTTGAGCTTTTAATGTCGTTCACATTTTTGGGATACATACACATTCCGCCTGTTTCGGTTACGCTGGCATACATTCCTATTTTAATTGCCGCGTGCTTTCTCGGTACTGTGCAGTCAACCGTTGTAGGTGCGGTTTTCGGCTTGGCGAGTATGTATAAATCCACCGCGTTTTACGCACTCCATGCCGATAGGCTTTTTTCGCCGTTTTTAAGCGGAAATCCGATAGGAAGTTTAATTCTTTCGGTAGGCACGCGAACGTTTTTCGGTTTTCTTATAGGTCTTGCGTTCAGTTGGGCGAAAAAGAGCAAACGCCCGAAATTATGTATTGGTGTTGTTTCACTTATTGCGCCGACGCTCCACGCATTTTTGGTGTTAACCGCGTCGGGTATTTTCTTCCCCGACGAGCTGGGCGAATTTGTTTCGCCGTTTCTTATAATAAGCAATATTATCCTCTCAATATTCTGTGTAGGAATTGTTGAGTTTTCGTGGAGAGAATATACCGAAAAGTCGCTTAAAACCGTAAAAAGGGCGATAGATAAGTCAAGCTGCATACCGAATGTCAATTCGTCAAAACAAAAGTTTCTGATTTCGCTTTTTACTTTGTTTATCTTCGGTATGACAATCGCCGCGGCGCTGTATTTTGCAAACAGAATGTCGTTTATGCTCCGTCAGCATAACGTTGCTGTTTCGGCAGTGATAACAGGCGACCTTATCCATTTGCAGGTGCAGTTTATGATGGCTCTGTTTTCGCTCAATGTCATAAGCGTTGTTATCCTGATTTTGGGGTATCAGTACACAGCATACAAAAGTTTTCTCGGCGAACTTGATGCGGTGACGAATGTTATGGGACGAAGACTGTTTTTAAACTGCTGTGAAAGGGCGCAGAGCGGCGCGGATTTGCAGACACGCGGAGAGGGCTGGTTTTTGTTCCTCGATGTTGACAATTTTAAAACGGTTAACGACACGCTAGGTCACACCGTGGGCGACGGTGTTTTGAAGAAAGTTGCATTTATTTTGAAAAATACATTCGGCGGCTTCGGAATAGTCGGACGTATGGGCGGTGACGAGTTTGCGGTTATGATAGATAAAAAAACGTTCAGCGATGAAGAAATAAAAAAACTGACGGACGGATTTTTGTCGGAAATATCGGGAATAATTGACGCACCGTTAAAGGTTAGCTGCAGTATAGGAGCGTGCAGATTTTCGTTCCCGGCGGATATTGCGGTTTTGATGAATAAGACCGATGCGTATTTGTATCGGGCAAAGGAAAACGGACGCGCCTGCTGTGTTATAGGCTCAATGTCCGATTAGAATTTGATTAAGGCGGAGTTTATGCAAATTAAAAAGGAAGAAAAATTGAAAATTCTGATTTTTTCGATATGTTCGTTTGTTGTGATTTTTATAGGCGTTATATGCGGTTTTTCGCTTAATAACCTTAAAAACGACAGTAAAAAACTTCCCGACGAGCTGAAGAAAAACACAAATATTTTGCTTATTTTTTTGGACGAAGGCAAAAAAGAGGCAGACGGAATTTTTGCGGTGTCGTTAGACCCAAAAAATAACAAAATAGATCTTGACGATATACCGCGCACTGCAAAAACGGTGTATGACGGTGCTGATGACACATTTCGGGGCATATATTCCGAAAACGGCGCAGAGGCGCTCAAAGAGTGCGTCGGAAAAGAAAAAAATATTAAATTTGACAAATACATTTGCCTTGACAGGGATTTGCTTGAAAAAACGGTAAACACAACAGGTGATATTGCGGTGGATTTTAAAGGCGCGGTGTCGTTTTCACAAAACGGCGAGAGTTTTTCGTTTGAAAAAGGCGAGTGTTTGCTTAATCCCGTGCAGTTTGCGCTCTGTTTTGCGTATCTTTGCAGGGACGGAGAGAAAAAAGATAACAAGCCGGAATTGCTGAAATCGTTTTTCAAGCGTCTTTCCGGTGCGGATTTTGCGCCTTGGCAGCAAAAGGAATTTTTAAACATTGTAAAACAGTCGAAAACCGACATTGCAAGTTACGATTTTGACGATTTGGCAAAGATTTTCTTGTCGATGGATAATGCCGAAATAACGGTGAAACAATAAAAAAGGCAGGACGAAAATGCCGTCCTGCCGATTTATAACTTAACAGCAGCAGTTGTCGTCATTTGAAAAAAGCAGCCAGATTACAACGATTGCACCGATTATAATCCAGATGTTGTTTCCCGAAAAAATGCCGTTGTTTCTGCAGCACGGATCGGGAGGACAAGGCGGCGGACATTTAGGTTCGCACGTATTGCAGCAATCAATCATATTATACCTCCGAAATTACCTTTAAATTACTGACAGCAGGGTGTGTTGTCCTCGCCGCAGTTTATGAACAACAAAAGAATGAGTATCAAGAACCACAATGCGGTACTGCTGTTTTCGCAGCAGCCGCCGTTACCGAAACCGAACATTAACGCGCACCTCCTTATTTTTGGAATTTTTCTGCGTTTAAATTATCAATCGCAGCAGCCGAAGAGAAGCAGGAACACCAAAATGAAAAACAACATACCGTCGTTTCCGTTAAAAAGGTTTTGGCAGCAGCCTCTTGTCATAGTCAACACCTCCAAGATTACAATTTCTGTGTTTGCTTTAGCCGGGTGGCTTAATATATACTATGTAAAATATGAAAAATGTGTGAAGATAAGGAGCGAAAAAAATGAAAGCGGTTATTTTGACAATTTCTGCAGGCGGAGGTCATAATACGGCGGCAAAAGCCATTAACGAGTGCTTTTCCGAGCGCAGTATTGAAACCGTCACAATCGATGCGTATAAGTATTTTAACAAGTATTTAAGTGACGTTGTTGAAAACGGCTATCTTTTTTCAACAAAATACGTTCCCAAGCTGTACGGCAAGTTTTACCGTATGGCGGAAAAAAAGTCGGATACCGACATAAAAATGAAAATGGGTGCGTTCGGCACAGCGCTGGTACTGCGCAAATTCGCGCGCTTTATTGCGGCGCAGAATGCCGACGTCATCATTGCAACGCACATTTTTGCGGGCGAGCTTTTGACGATACTGCGCGAAAAGGGTATTCTTGATGAAAGCGTGAAAACGGTCGGCATTGTGACGGATTTTACCGTTCACCCGTTTTGGGAGGAAACAACTCTCGATTATTATGTAACCGCGTCGGAACTTTTGAACTATCAGATGATTAAAAAAGGTATTCCCAAGGAGAAAATATTGCCGTTCGGTATTCCCGTCCACCCGAAATTTTCAAAGAAAATTTCAAAGCACGAGGCGAGGGGACTTCTCGGCGTGCCGAACAAGGACACTGTTTTTGTAATCGCAGGCTCTATGGGCTTCGGCGATGTTGCGCACCATATAAAAAATCTCGATAAATCGGGACACGATTTTCAGATTATCGCGGTTTGCGGAAATAACAAAAAGTTAAAAGCGCATCTTGAAAAAATGAAAGATAAAATGAACAAAGATATGTTTGTTTACGGTTTTGTGAATAATGTTGACGTTATTATGGACGCCGCCGACTGCATCGTTACAAAACCCGGCGGACTTACCGTGTCCGAGGCGCTGGCAAAGAAAATGCACCTTATTTTGATTGACCCTATTCCCGGTCAGGAGGACAGAAATTCGGAATTTCTGCTCAACTGCGGTGTTGCGATAAAGGTTTCCGAAACGTTTCCCGTTGACGAGGCGGTGCATTTGTTCTACGACAACAAAATCAAAACCGAGTATTACGACAGAATTATAGACGCGGTTGCAAAGCCCGACGCAGGTATGAAATTAGGTGAATTTGTTGAAAAGGTATGCCGTAAAGATTGATTTGCCGGCGGAGATTGAATATGTTATAACGTCGCTCGAAAAGGGCGGTTTTGAGGCTTACACCGCAGGCGGTTCGGTGCGCGATTTTCTTTTAAAACGCGCCGTTTCTGACTATGACGTTACTACAAACGCAGAGCCGTGCGACGTGCACAAGATTTTTAAAAAGTGTTTTGACACAGGGATAAAACACGGCACGGTGACGGTAATCAGCGGAAAATATCACGTTGAAATTACAACATACAGGGTTGACGGCGACTATGTTTCGCACCGAAAACCCGAAAGCGTGCGGTTTTCAAAAAAACTTTCGGACGATTTGTCGCGCCGTGATTTTACGGTTAACGCGCTCGTTTACAACCCGAAAGAGGGGATTTTGGACTTTTTCGGCGGAACGGACGATATAAAAAACAAAACAATCCGCGCGGTGGGAGACGGCGAAAAACGTTTTTACGAGGACGCACTGCGGATTATCCGCGCCGTGCGGTTTGCGTGCGTTTTGGAGTTTGAAATCGAGCCGAAAACCTTTTGCGCGATGAAAAACAATGCAAAATATTTGTCCGACATAAGCTGTGAACGTATAAGAGAGGAATTTACAAAAATTCTGTGCGCGAGAAATCTCGGCGCGCTTGCCGTGTCGGCGCGAAACGGCATTTTTGACGGAATTTTCCCCGATATAAAAAACATTGAAGATTTTGAAAAAATTTCACTTTCAGACGGCGATTACTGCGTAAAATGGGCGCTTTTTATTTATTATATGAACAAAAACCGCGCCGATGAAATTTTGGCAAAATACAAATTTTCCAACGCTGAAAAACATAAAATAAAGTTTCTGATAAATTCCGCAGAAGTTAATTTTTCGCAAAACCGCGCGGATATAAAGCGTTTTTTGCAAAAAGGCGATATATATTTAAATGAAACGGAAATTTTCCTTACCGCAATCGGAAAGTTTTATCCTGCCGATATAATCTCGGACATTATAAAATCGTGCGAGCCGTACAAGCTTTGTATGCTTAAAACGGACGGGTTGCAGGTTATGAAATATGCAAAAAAGAGCGAAGATACTGGAAAAATTTTAAATTATCTTTTGGATTTTGTTATAGAAAATCCGCACAATAACACAAAAGAAAGGCTGCTTGAAAAGGCGGAAAAATTTTATGATAATTAAAGCATATGCAAAAATAAATCTCGGTCTGGACGTTGTGCGAAAGCGCGCGGACGGCTATCACGACGTAAAAATGATTATGCAGATGATTGACGTTTTCGACACGCTTGACATAAAACTCGGTATTGAAAACGGCGAAAACACCGTAAGTTTGGGCGGTTTGGGTAAAATATCCGTTGTTTGCGGTGACGAAAATGTGCCGTGTGACGAAACAAATCTTGTTTGCAAATCGGCAAAAGCATTTTTGGAATATACGGGCAAAAAAGCCGATATTTCGGTGAAAATCGAAAAAAACATTCCCGTCGGCGCGGGTCTTGCCGGCGGAAGTACCGACGCGGCAGCGGTTCTTCGCGCGTTAAACGTTTTGCTTAAAACCGATTTGTCCGATACAGAACTTATGAAAATCGCGAAAAACATCGGCGCGGACGTGCCGTTCTGCGTTGTCGGAAATACATATCTTGCCGAGGGAATAGGCGAAATTTTAACACCCGTCAAAAGCAATATTAAGTTTGATATTTTGCTTGTTAAACCGCCGTTTTCGGTGTCTACGCCGTCGGTTTACAAGTCGCTTGTGCTTGATGAAAATACAACGCATCCCGACATAGACAAAATTAAAAATGCGTTTGAGGACGGAAATGTTTCGGTAATTTATGAAAATTTAGGCAATACGCTTGAGGACGTGACGCTTAAAATGTACGGCGAAGTCGGGAAAATAAAGGAAAATTTAAAAAATCTCGGTGCGAGCGCAGTGCTTATGAGCGGTTCGGGACCGAGCGTTTTCGCAATTTTCGATGACAGGCAAAAACTTGACGGCGCATATAAAATTATGAAAGAAAAGTACAAACAAACATATTTGACATCAACTATAAACAATGTATAAATTTTAAAAAATTGCCGATAATCATAGTGTAAATTCATTTTTCGGAGGTTATAAAATGAAAAAATTTATACCCGTTGTGATTATCGGTTTTATTATAACTATGGCGGTATCGTCATATTTCGGCAAGGTTGAGTCGGCGCTTTCCGACAATGTTTTGCGTTTGCACGTTATTGCAAACAGCGACTCCGACGCCGACCAGGAGCTGAAACTAAAGGTGCGCGACAAAATTTTGCAGTCGAGCGGAGGGGTTTTTGCAAAGGACTGCAATATTGCCGAGGCGAAAGAAACGGTTAAGGCGAATATTGCCGAAATTGAGAAAACCGCGCGTGAAACGGTTGCTGAAAACGGCTGCGATTATCCCGTGAAAGTGACGTTCGGCAAAAGCGATTTTCCCACAAAAGCATACGGAAAAGTGACGCTTCCTGCCGGAACGTATGAGGCGCTGAAAGTTGAAATAGGCGAGGCAAAAGGTAAAAACTGGTGGTGCGTTATGTTCCCTCCGCTTTGTTTTGTAGATGCAAGCAGTCCCGAAATGAGCGCCGATGCTATGGCGGTTTTGAAAGAAAACTTGACCGACGACGAATATGCGCTCGTTACAAATTCCGACAATGCAGGCGTTGAGATAAAGTTTAAGGCATACGAAATCTGGCAGAACGGCAAAAACAAAGTTAAACTTATGCTGAAATAGGGACGGCTAAAACCGTCCCTTTTAAGTGAGAAAGTATATTTAGTATTTAATACTAAATATACTTGACAAAACGATAATTATATGCTATATTGATGACTATAATAATAACAGGAGATGTTTTTATGCAGACAAGGGTGAATAATCAAACGCTCGGCGAGGAAATAGCAAATGCAATATCACACGGAATAGGCGAGCTTTTGTCCATCGCCGGCGCGGCGGTGGCGATTGTGTACGCTTGTTTTGTGAGCGACGCAATAGGCATTGTTTCGGCGTCGATATACGGCTTTTCGCTTATTCTTCTTTATGCCGTTTCAACAATTTATCATTCGCTGGCAAATAATCGGGCAAAAGCGGTTTTCAGAGTTTTGGACCATTGTTCGATTTTTGTGCTGATTTTGGGTACGGATACGCCGGTTTATCTGTCGCTTATCCGCGGTGCGCTCGGCTGGACGCTTTTCGGAATAACCGCATTTTTAACCGCGCTCGGAATTGTTCTCAACAGTATAAACATCAAAAAATTCACTAAAATTTCTATGGTTTTGTACGTTCTTATGGGCTGGCTTGTGGTTATCGCATTCGGGAAAATGCTTAAAATTGTGCCGTCCGAAGGCATTGCACTTTTGGTGAGCGGAGGAATTTGCTATACAATAGGAATTATATTCTACAAAATGAAGAAAACAAGGTTTATGCACTCGGTTTGGCACCTCTTTGTGCTTGGCGGAAGCGTGCTTCATTACTTCTTTGTTTTGTTCTATGCACTTCCGATAAAATAATTTGAAAAATATTGTAAAAAATGTTTGACAAAGCGTATATTTTGTGTTACAATATTACGGTAACCGCATAGAATGGGTCTTAATCTGCGCATTTGCAGAACCTTATTTTTAGCGAGAAAACATAAGGAGGTGCATATTTTATGTACGCTGTTATATTAACCGGCGGAAAACAGTATAAAGTTTCGGAGGGTGACGTTGTTTTCATTGAAAAACTCGAGGCTAACGAAGGCGATACTGTTAAATTCGACAAAGTTCTTTGCGTTTCGGGCGATAACACAGTTATCGGCACACCTGTTGTTGAAGGCGCAAGCGTTGACGCAACTGTTGTGAAAAACGGCAAAGCAAAGAAAATCATTGTGTTTAAGTACAAACCCAAAAAAGGTTCCAAAACCAAACAGGGTCACAGACAGCCTTATACAAAGGTTAAAATTGAAAAAATCAATGCGTAATGACGAATATTAAAATTTATCGCGACAAAAATAAGAACATAGTTAAGGCAGAGTTTGACGGACACGCTCTTTTCTCAAACGAAAACGATATTGTGTGCTCGGCGCTTTCCGCAGTGAGCTATCTTACCGCAAACGGCATTGAAAATGTTGCAAAAGTTAATATCGGCTATGAAACGGGCGACGGATATTTGTATTTTGTTCTTCCGTGCGATATTGATGAAGATAAGCGTAAAAAAGCCAATGTGCTTTTGGAAAGTATGTACTTATTTTTAACCGATTTGCAAAAACAGTATTCCGATTGTATCAGTATTTCTGATTTGGAGGTGTAACTAATGTTTAAATTAAATCTTGAATTGTTCGCTCATAAAAAAGGTGTCGGCAGCACAAAGAACGGCCGTGACAGTGAGTCCAAAAGACTCGGCGTTAAAAGAGGCGACGGTCAGTTTGTATTGTCGGGCAACATCTTGGTTAGACAGAGAGGAACTAAAATTCATCCCGGTATAAACGTTAAAAAGGGCAGTGATGACACTCTTTTTGCTGTTGTTGACGGCAAAGTTAAATTTGAAAGAGTCGGCAAAGACAAAAAGCAGGTTAGTGTTTACGAAATTGCCGAATAATGAATTTTTAGGATTTGAAGGGGTTGGTTGCTTAAAGCCAACCCTTTTATTGTTTGATATGGAATAATTTTACACCAATCGGAATTTTTAAAAAGGAGGCATTTTGTATGCTGGCAGATACGGCTACAATTTATATAGAAGCCGGAAACGGCGGAAACGGGCTTGTTTCGTTTCACAGAGAAAAATACGTTGCGGCAGGCGGTCCCGACGGCGGTGACGGCGGAAACGGCGGCGACGTTATTCTGGAGGTTGACGATAAGGTGAGCACGCTTGCCGATTTTCGCTACCGAAAGCAGTATAAGGCGCAGAACGGCGGTGACGGAAAAGCGGCGAGATGTTCGGGCAAAAACGGCGACGATTTGATTGTCACCGTGCCGATTGGAACGCTTGTAAAAGACGCAAACACCGACAGAATTATTGCGGATATGAACAAACTCGGTCAGAGAATTGTTATCGCAAAAGGCGGAAGCGGCGGCTGGGGAAACAGTCACTTTGCAACGCCGACGCGCCAAATTCCGCGTTTTGCCAAAAGCGGAACGGAGGGCGAAAAACGCGAAATCAAGCTTGAATTAAAGCTTCTTGCGGACGTCGGGCTTGTGGGATTTCCAAATGTCGGAAAATCCACGCTTTTGTCGGTTGTGAGCGACGCGCGCCCCAAAATTGCAAACTACCATTTCACCACACTTGAGCCTAATCTCGGCGTTGTTGACCTCGGCGCGGGCAACAGCTTTGTTATGGCGGACATTCCCGGAATTATTGAGGGCGCGAGCGAGGGAATAGGGCTGGGTCACGAGTTTTTAAAACACGTTGAGAGAACAAGACTTCTCATTCACGTTGTGGATGCGTCGGGCATTGAGGGAAGAAATCCCATTGAGGATTTTGACAAAATCAACGACGAAATAAAAAAATACAATCCCAAGCTTGCCGAGAAAAAGCAGATTGTGGCGGCAAACAAAAAAGATATTGTGTTTGACGAGAGCATTTACAACGGCTTTTGCGATGAAATGAAAAAGCGCGGTTATGAGGTTTTTGAAATCTCTGCGGCGACAAAGTTTAACGTGGACAAGCTTTTGAAATACACATCGGGACTTTTGGACACAATCCCGATGCCGATACTTGCCGAGGACGACTCGGACGAAGAAAAAATCATAAAATTTGAGGAGGACGAGCCGTTCACCGTGCGCCGTGAAAACGATACCTTTATCGTGGAGGGCGAATGGGTGAAACGTCTTATCGGATCAACAAATTTTGCCGACAACGAATCTTTGCAGTATTTCCAGCGCTCTCTGCGCAAGAAAGGCGTTATAAAAGCGCTTGAGGCAAAGGGTATAAACGAGGGAAATCCCGTGAAAATTTACGACATTGAATTTGATTATGTAAGATAATATATCTTGACATAAGGTGTCGGAATTTAGTATAATATAATTTGCAGTATTTTGTATTTGATGTTTGAGGAGATTAACTTAATGATAACAAGCAAGCAGAGGGCATATTTACGCGGACTTGCAAACAAAATTACGCCTATTTTCCAAATCGGCAAGGGCGGAATTAACGAAAATATGCTGAAACAGGTTGACGATGCGCTGGAAAAGCGCGAGCTTATAAAATTTCACGTTTTGGAAAATTCTTTAATGAATACGCGTGAGGCGTGCGGTGAAATTGCTGACGCGCTCGGCGCAGAACCCGTTATTGTGATAGGCTCGAAATTCGTTTTATACCGCGAGTCGAAAGACTATAAAGAAATTATTTTGCCAAGATAGGCGTCGGGAAGGGTATAAATGGCTGAAAAAATTGGAATTATGGGCGGAACGTTTGATCCCGTGCATATCGGTCATATGGTTATGGCATCGTTTGCTGCGGACGAATTTTGTCTTGACAGGGTGATTTTCGTTCCGAACGGAAATCCTCCGCACAAAAAAGCATTCGGCGATAAAATGTACCGTTTCGATATGACTTGCCTTGCGGTGTCGGGCGACAAACGCTTTTCGGTCAGCGACTTTGAAATTTCAAAGAAAAGCTATTCCTATGCCGTCGATACGGTTTCGCATTTTGCCGAAAACGGCGATAAGATTTACTTTATAATCGGCGCGGATTCTTTTTACGATCTTGTGTCCTGGTACGATTTTGAAAATCTTGTAAAAAAATGCGCATTTATCGCCTTTGACCGCAAAAGTTCGGGCGGTAAAAACATAAAACACGAAAATATTGTTTCTGATATTGAGAATTTCAACAAAAAATACGGTGCAGAGGTTTATTACGCGAAAATGCCGTTTATAGATGTTTCGTCCACGATGATAAGACAGCGCGTTTCAGAGGGAAAAAGCATAAAATACTTAACGTGCGAAAGCGTGGAAAAATATATTTATCAACATAATCTTTACAGTGAAAAGGAAGAATAAACATATGGATATAAACTCAATACGGACAAAGCTTCAGAGTATGCTTTTGGAAAAACGCTTCAATCATTCGCTGATGGTGTGCGAAACGGCGAAAGAGCTTGCGAGAATGTACGGCGCAGATGAAAAAAAAGCCGAAATTGCAGGACTTTTGCACGACTGCGCGAAAAACTTTTCAAAAGACGAAATGTTTTCACTGTGCGAAAAATATGCCATTAAGCTGGACGAGGTGACAAAAAAACAGGTCGGCTTAATCCACGCGTTTCTCGGCGCGGAGGTTGCAAAAGATTTGTTCGGCATTGATGATGACGAAATATACGACGCAATTTTCTATCACACTGTCGGGAAACCCGATATGAGTCTGCTTACCAAGATTATATACATAGCGGACGCAATCGAGCCTCTCCGAAATTACGACGGTGTGGAGCATTTGAGAGAACTTGCGCACTCTGACCTTGACAAAGCGCTGGTTTATCAGATTGACATAACCATAAAATCGGTACTCAAAAAAGGCTCGCTTCTTCACCTTAACACTGTTGATACGAGAAATTATTATTTAAGCAGGTGATTTTGATTGTCTAAATCGATAAAAACATACTGGAAAAATACGCTGTCGTTCACACTCATTCTTGCGCTTATCGCAACGGGCGGTTTCGGATTTTTCTGGTCTAAAATGATATACGGTGTCCGCGCAAGCGGCAAAAGCAATCTTACAAACGAAAATATTTGCGTAAATTCACTTATTCTGGGCGTTGACAAAGAGGGTTACAGAACGGACGTTATAATTTTTGCCCAGCTTAATCTGGCGAACAATACGCTCAATATGATACAAATTCCGCGCGACACTTATGTCGCAACCAATAAGCTTGACCACAAAATCAACTCCTCCTACATTTCGTTTACAAACGGCAAGCTTACGCCGAAAGTTGAGAACGTTTACACCTCGGTTGAGGAGGTTTTGGGACTTAAAGCGGACAATTACATTCTTGTTGACATAAACGGTTTCAGAAACATAATTGACGCAATCGGCGGTGTTGAGTTTGACGTTCCGATAAGAATGTTTTATAACGACCCCGAGCAGAATTTGCATATCGACCTTCAAAAGGGAAAACAGCTTTTGAACGGCAAAAAAGCGGAAATGCTGGTTCGTTTCAGACAGAACGACGACCATACGGGTTATCCGCGCGCCGACCTTGACCGAAACGAAGTGCAGAGAAAGTTTATCTATGCGGTTATCGACAAGGTTTTTGACATAACGAATTTCTCGAAATTGCCCGAACTTGTCACAAGCGTTACATCAAGTGTTGAAACAAGTTTTGACAGCAACAAAATTTTGCAGTATTCCACAATCGCGCTGTCCGTTCCGCGCGAAAACATAAATATTATGGGTATTGAGGGCGTTGCGGAAAACCGCCCGTACGGCTCGTATTTTGTGGCTAACAAGACGCTCAACAAAGAACTTGTGAGCAAGTATTTTATAAACGGCGCAGACTCAGCGCTGAGCGGTGTTGAGGTTTCAAGACGAAATCTTCTTATGTCGGACGATTCAGAAAACACCGAGCAGGTGGATATGACGCTCTCCGACGCAAGTTTCATAGAGAAAAAACTTGCAACCGTTGAAATTATAGACGGTTCAAACGGCAAAAAAGACGTATCAAGCATAAAATCCGCGCTCGAAAGCAAGGGTTACCGCGTGAGGGACGTTCATTCGACGGGCAGTGTCGAATACAGCGAAACGAAAGTTATAGCGAAAAAATCGTCCAAAAACGTCAATACCGTATGCAAAATTATCGGCGAGGAAAAATTTGTTGTAAATGCGTCCAAAACCGAAAATGCGGATATTTTAATCGTTCTCGGCGCATAAAATTACGGGAGCACAAAATTACGGAAGGAAGAAAATATGGAGTCAAAAGATTTGATGCTTAAAGCCGTTACCACTTTGGACGGCAAAAAAGCAAGAAATATAAAAGTGTTAAACATTTCGCCCCTTACCACCATTGCAGACTATTTCGTGGTATGTTCGGGCGGTTCCACAACGCAGATAAAGGCGCTTTCCGACGCTTTGGAGGAGGAACTTGAAAAGATAAGCGTTCACTTTATCGGCAAAGAGGGATTTAACTCGGCAAACTGGATTTTAATGGACTACGGCAGTGTTGTTATTCACATTTTCTCCGAGGAAATGCGTGAATTTTATTCAATCGAGCATCTTTGGTCGGACGCCGAAGAAGTTGACATTTCGCCGTATATCATTGATGAAAACTAATTCTTATTTAAGAAGGGAATGACATAAAAATGCAGTACAATGCTTCTGAAATTGAGAAAAAATGGCAAAAAATCTGGGACGAAAACGAAACCTACAAGGCAGGCACCGATATGTCCAAGCCAAAGTTTTACGGTCTTGTTGAATTTCCTTATCCGTCGGGACACGGACTTCACGTCGGCCACCCGCGCGGATACACCGCGATTGATATAATCTGCCGTAAAAAACGTATGGAGGGTTATAACGTCCTTTTCCCGATGGGCTGGGACGCTTTCGGACTTCCCACCGAGAACTATGCCATTAAAAATAAAATCCACCCGAAAATCGTTACCGAAAACAATATTGCAAACTTTAAGCGTCAGCTTAAAATGCTTGGTTTTTCGTTCGACTGGTCGAAAGAAGTTAACACCACCGACCCGAACTATTACAAATGGACGCAGTGGATTTTTCTTCAGCTTTTCAAGCACGGTCTTGCATATAAAACAAAAATGCCTATCAACTACTGCACAGGCTGTAAGGTAGGTCTTGCAAACGAGGAGGTTGTAAACGGCGTTTGCGAAAGATGCGGAAGTGAGGTTATCCAGAAAGAAAAAAGCCAGTGGATGCTCAAAATCACCGAGTATGCACAGCGCCTTATCGACGATTTGGACGGCCTTGATTATATAGAAAAGGTTAAAATTCAGCAGAAAAACTGGATCGGACGTTCCGAGGGCGCGGAGGTTGATTTTGCAATCGACGGCTGCGACGACAAAATAAGAGTTTACACCACACGCTGTGATACTTTGTTCGGCGCTACATATATGGTTTTGTCGCCAGAACACCCGTATATTGAAAAATATAAAGACAAAATTAAAAATATGGACGCTGTTAAAGAATATCAGGCTGCGGCGGCGAAAAAGTCGGAATTTGAAAGATGTGAGCTTGTTAAGGAAAAAACGGGCGTTTGCCTTGAGGGTCTTGAGGCAATAAACCCCGTAAACGGCAAAAAAATCCCGATTTGGATTTCGGACTATGTTCTCGTAACATACGGAACGGGCGCTATTATGGCTGTTCCGGCGCACGACGAGCGTGACTGGGAGTTTGCGAAAAAATTCGGTCTGCCCATTATCGAGGTTGTTTCGGGCGGTGAGGACGTTCAGAAAGCGGCGTTTACCGACGTTGCGGACGGCGTTTTGGTTAACTCCGGATTTTTGACGGGAAAACGCGTTAAAGACGCTATTTCCGCTATGATAGATTACCTTGAAGAAAAAGGAATAGGAAAGCGCAAGGTTAACTACAAGCTCCGCGACTGGGTATTTTCGCGCCAGAGATACTGGGGTGAGCCTATTCCGCTCGTTCACTGCGACGATTGCGGCTGGGTGCCTATCCCCGAAGATGAACTTCCGTTAAAGCTTCCCGAAATGAAAGATTTCGAGCCGGGCGAAAACGGCGAATCTCCGCTTAACAAGGCAGAGGATTGGAAAAACACCGTATGCCCGAAATGCGGTAAAAAAGCAGTGCGTGAAACCGACACAATGCCCCAGTGGGCAGGTTCGTCGTGGTATTTCTTAAGATATATCGACCCTGCGAACAACGATGTTTTGGCAGGAAAAGAGCTTTTAAAATACTGGCTTCCCGTCGATTGGTACAACGGCGGTATGGAGCATACGACACTGCATCTTCTCTATTCGAGATTTTGGCATAAATTCCTTTACGATATCGGTGCTGTTCCCACAAAAGAGCCGTATCAGAAAAGAACGTCGCACGGTATGATTTTGGGCGAGAACAACGAGAAAATGTCCAAATCGCGCGGAAACGTCGTAAATCCCGACGATATTGTAAACGAATTCGGCGCGGACACATTCAGAACTTATGAAATGTTCATAGGCGCATTTGACCAGTCAACACCGTGGTCACAGCAGGGCGTAAGGGGCTGCCGAAAATTCCTTGAAAGAGTATGGAATTTGCAGGATATTATGACAGACGGCGGTATCCGCCCCGAAAATGAAAGCCTTGTTCACAAAATGATTAAAAAGGTTACCGAGGACATTGACAGGATGAAATTTAACACTGCGATTGCAGCTATGATGAGTTTTATCAATGAGATGTACGCGCAGGGCAGTGTTACAAAGGGCGAGCTTTCGGTGCTTTTACAGCTTTTGAACCCCACTGCACCGCATATCACCGAGGAAATGTGGTCGCTTATCGGCAATGAAAAAACCATTGACGAAACAAAATGGCCTGTTTATGACGAGGCGAAAACGGTGGACAGCGAAGTTGAAATTGTTTTGCAGATAAACGGCAAAATTAAAGAAAAAATTACTGTTGCGGCTAATCTTTCCGATGACGAAATCAAAGCTAAAGCGCTTGAAAACGACGTTATAAAAGTCTTTACCGACGGTAAAACTATCGTAAAAGTTATTGTTGTAAAAGGAAAGCTTGTAAATATTGTTGTTAAATAGATTTGCGTTTTGGGTAAAATAAATACGGAGGGTGGAGTATGTTTAAAAAAGTTTTGCTCATCTTGGGTTTATGCTTGGCACTCGCTTTTTCAAACGTGTTTGCCGTCTCAGACACCGATGTGCCTATACTTTTGTATCACAACATCGCGGAAAACTACAATGCAGAGGACAATCTTCTGCACATCACGCCCGAACGGTTTAAAGAGCATATGCAGGCGCTCAATAATGCGGGATATACGTCAATTTCGTACAAGGACTATCAAAATTACGTCAAAGGACTCGGCGAAATTCCCGAAAAGAGCATTATCGTTGCTTTTGACGACGGCTATTTGAGCAACTACACATACGCGTTTCCGATTTTAAAGTAATTCGGTATGAAAGCGGCAATTTTTATCGTCACGGGTTCGGTAGACAACGACAAAACGGTTTATCCGCACTTCGGATATGCACAGGCTAAGGAAATGCTTGACTCGGGACTTATCGAAATAGGCAGTCACACACATTCGCACCGAAGCTTTAAAGACCTTTCGTATGAAGAAACGGTTACGGAGCTGAGAAAGTCGAAATATCTTATCGAGCAGAATTTGGGAATAAACTGCAATCTTTTGGCTTATCCGTACGGATTTGACAACGACTGGACGACAAACGAGGCGATAAAAGCAGGGTATGAGGTTGTAAATATCGTGGGCGATACCGGCACAAACCGCCGTTCCGACGGGCTTTATGCGCTGAAACGTCTTACCGTTTCGGGACACCTTAATCCCGATGAGCTTATCGCTTTGATAGAAGAAAACAGAGCAAAATAACAAAAATCCGAAAACAGGTTTTCGCTTGTTTTCGGATTTTTTTAAATTAGGATTTTTTAAATTTTAAGCTTTCGGCAGAAACAGATTTAATCCCGTTTCCTCATCGTGAAATCTTTTTAGTTTGCACGGCAGAGATTTTATGAAAATTTCAGCCGTTGCGCATATTTTGCACTCGTTAAGATGTCCGCCGAAAGTTTTCAATTCGCTGTCAGCAAAGTTTATGTGCAGGTGAAGATAGGGCTTTTTGTCTTTTGTTGTTATGTTTCCGAGAAGTGAGGTAATTTCAAAATCGCCCTCAAACGTTTTTTTGAAATACTCCTTTTTTTCAACGCTGTAAAGTCCGACGGTGATTTTATCCGCCGCGCCTATTCCTTCAACCGTTGCGGCGGTGATTTTGAGCTTTTCGCAAAGTTTTTCGAGCTCTGAGAGTACTTCTTCTCCGCGTTTAATTCGTACAACAACGGTGTCGTCACAAACAAAATATTCCATAATTACACTCCCTTTTTAAACGTATACTATATAATAAAATTATACTCTTATTTTTTTATTTTGTCCAGTATAAATGCAAAAACAATGTCAATAATTAAAAATATAAAATATTTTTTGAAAAAACTCTTTTCAAACACGGAAATTTGTGGTATAATATAACTAATTTATTTTGAACGGACGAAAAACATCTTTGAGTTTAGCTGAAAATTAAACTTACATAGCACGAAATGCTATCAAAAAATGTTGTACGGAAAAATAACTTAATACATTAAAAACCAACGGGGCTTGAACGGAAAATAAGCCTTTGTGTTTTTGTGTGTTTTTAAACTTTTTAATACGGAGGTATGTTTATGGCAAGAAAATCAAAACTTAAAATTATACCGCTCGGCGGACTTAACGAAATCGGAAAAAATATGACCGTTTTTGAATACGGAAACGATATTGTTGTGCTTGACTGCGGAATGGCTTTTCCCGACGAGGAAATGCCCGGAATTGACTTTGTAATTCCCGATTTTTCGTATCTTACAAAGCATAAGGACAAGGTGCGTGCGGTGGTTTTAACCCACGGTCACGAGGACCATATCGGCGCCCTGCCGTTCTTTTTAAGCGAAATCAACGTTCCTGTTTACGGAACGAATTTAACGCTCGGAATTGTTCAAAATAAATTGAAAGAACACAATCTTTTGTCGAAAGTTAAGCTGAACAGAATTTCGGCAGGCGACGTTATAAAAATCGGCTGCTTCACATTTGAGGCAATACGCTCCAACCACTCCATTGCGGACGCGGTTGCGTATGCAATCAAAACACCGGTCGGAACAATCGTTCACACGGGCGACTTTAAAATCGACACAACGCCTATCGAGGGCAGAATGATAGACCTTGCGCGCCTCGGCGAGCTTGGCAACGAGGGTGTTTTGGCGCTTATGAGCGACAGCACAAACGTCGAGCGCCCTGGATATACGATGTCGGAGAGAACCGTAGGTTCGTCGCTCGACCACGTTTTTGAGTCTACCAAGAAAAGAATTATTATCGCAACTTTCGCGTCAAACGTTCACCGCGTTCAGCAGATTATAAATTCCGCGCACAAATTCGGCAGAAAAGTTGCCGTTTCGGGCAGGAGTATGGTGACAATCCTTGAAGTTGCAATGAATTTGGGATATACAAAAATTCCCGAAGGTGTGCTGATTGACATTGACGATATTAAAAAATACCGTCCCAGCCAGCTTACCATCATCACAACGGGAAGTCAGGGCGAGCCTATGAGCGCGCTCTATCGTATGGCGTTTTCCGACCACAGAAAAGTTGAAATCACAAAGGACGATTTGGTGGTTGTTTCGGCAAATCCTATCCCGGGAAACGAAAAACTTGTGTCAAACGTTGTAAACGAGCTTTTCAAAAAAGGCGCAGAGGTTATTTATGACAGCTCCGATATGCACGTTTCGGGTCACGCGTGCCGGGAGGAACTGAAAATTATAATTGGACTTACGCGCCCGAAGTATTTCATTCCCGTGCATGGCGAATACCGCCATTTAAAGCTTCACGCAGACCTCGGCAAGCTTATGGGAATTGACAAAAAGAACGTTATTATTCTTGATATAGGCAAGGTCTTGGAATTCGGCGCGAACGACGCGAAAGTTACGGGAACCGTGCCTTCGGGCAGAGTTTTGGTGGACGGTCTCGGCGTCGGCGATGTCGGAAATATTGTTTTGCGTGACAGAAGGCATCTCGCACAGGACGGACTTATTGTCGTGGTTGTCACAATCGCGTCGGATAACTATTCGGTTGTGTCAGGTCCTGCTGTTATTTCGCGTGGTTTTGTGTATGTCCGCGAGTCGGAAACCCTTATTGAGGAAATTGAAGAAATTGCGTCGCAGTGCATTGAAACGTGTATCGACAACCGCGTTCACGACTGGTCGACGATTAAGACCAATATGAAAAATAAAATTTCCGACCATATTTATCATCAGACAAAGCGCAAACCTATGATTTTGCCCGTTATTATGGAAGTTTAATAAAAAATCAACCCCGAACATTTTGTTCGGGGTTTTGTGTATTAACTTACATTTTTTCTATTTCTTTTTTAAATTCCTCAAAAAGCGCGTCCTCGCTTACCTTTTTGAAAATTTCACCTTTTTTGAAGATAAGTCCGCATTTGTCGCCGCCGGCAATGCCGATGTCCGCCTCTTTTGCCTCGCCCGGGCCGTTAACCGCGCAACCCATAACCGCAACGGTAATGTTTTTGTGTACGGTGCGAAGATATTCGTCTACCTTTTTCGCAAGCGGAATAAGGTTTATGTTGCACCGTGCGCAGGTCGGACAGGAAATAAGGGTAGGGGTGTTGCCGAGCATATCGAGCGATTTTAAAATTTCGCGTGCAACGATAACCTCGTTAACGGGGTCGTCGGTGAGCGAAACGCGTATTGTATCGCCGATATTGTTAAGCAAAAGCGAGCCGAGCGCAACCGACGATTTAACCGTGCCCGAAAGATACGTTCCCGCCTCGGTAACGCCGAGGTGCAGAGGATAGTCAAGTTCTTTTGACGCGAGTGTATACACCGCAATTGTGTTTTTCACGTTGGACGCTTTGAGCGACAAAACGATATTGTCAAAGTCGAATTTATTCAAAATCGCAATGTGCCTTTTTGCGCTTTCGAGCATTGCCTCGGGCGTGGGCGCGGAATACTTTTTCAAAATATCTTTTTCGAGCGAACCGCCGTTTATGCCAATGCGAATGGGAATGTTAAGCTTCCGAGCCTTATCGGCAACCTGTTTTATTCTGTCCTCGCTGCCGATATTTCCCGGATTTATGCGGATTTTATCAACACCGTTTTCCATACATTCAAGCGCGAGTTTGTAGTCGAAATGAATATCCGCAACGAGCGGAATGTGTATTTTCGGCTTGATTTTCGCGATTGCCTTTGCGCTTTCAAGGTCGGGAATTGCAACACGGACAATGTCACAGCCGGCATTTTCAAGACGCAGAATTTGCTCAATACATTCGCCGTAATTTTTTGTTTTAACGTTTGTCATAGACTGCACGGCGATTTTTTCTCCGCCGCCTATTGTAACGTTTCCGATTTGTACTTTTTTCATTTTCTCACTTCCGTAAAATTTTATTTATATTTTCATTATGTTTTCTAACAGTGAAAGATACACCGCGTAAAGGCTCTTTTTCAGTATATCCTCTTTAAAAACAAGGTTTACCTCGCCGATTTTTTCGCCGTTTGACACTATTTCAACGCTTCCGCCTATTTTTCCTTTTTCAACGGGCGCGTCAAAGTCTTTTTCCGCGTTGATTTTCGGCAGGACTTCGTTTTTTTCGCTCCGTTTGAAAAGATATGTAAAGTCATTCTCGGCAACAAGCTCGGTTTTGGATTTCATACCTTTTTTAACGTTTGCCTCCGACATAGGCTTTCCTTTTTCAATCACCTTTTTCACGCCGTATGCGCCGAAACCGTAGTTAAGCATATTCGATGCGTCGGCAAAACGTTTTTTTGACGTTTCCGCGCCCATAACGACCGCGATAAGGTGCATACCGTCACGCTTTGCCGTTGCGGAAATGCAGTTTTTCGCAACCGACGTGGAACCCGTTTTAAGCCCCGTTGCGCCCTTGTAAAAGCGTATCAGCTTGTTTGTGTTGGACAGCGTGAATTTTCCGTCGCGCAGTGAGTCCATCCAAATTGTTGTAAACTGAAAAACGTCCTCGTGCTTTAAAAGCTCGCGCGACATAAGGGCTATATCATAGGCGCTCATTTGATGACCGTCCGCGTCAAGACCGTTACAGGTGATGAAATTCGTTTCGTTCATACCGAGTTCTTTTGCACGCTTATTCATCAGTGCGACAAATTCTTCAACACTTCCCGCAAGGTGCTCCGCCATTGCAACGCACGCGTCGTTGCCCGACGCAACTGCCATTCCCTTGAGCATATCGCGCACCGAAAGCGCCTCGCCTTCGTCGAGAAATATGGTCGAACCGCCCATGCTTTTTGCGCGCGCACTTCCGATTACCATATCGTCGTACTTTATTTTGCCTGCGTCGATTGCCTCCATTGTGAGGAGAATTGTCATAATTTTCGTCACGCTCGCAGGCGGACGCATTTCGTGTGCATTTTTTTCAAAAAGAATTTTTCCTGTGTCCGCTTCCATTAAAATTGCCGACGGCGCGCTTACTTCTAGTGACGTGACCTCGGCGGCATATGCCGTTGTAAAAATGAGTGTTGCGCACAGTATGCACGACAGTATTCTTTTTGGCATAATATTCATTCCTTTCATTAAATACTATGCCTGCCTGTTTGCTATTATTATCGTTTTTGTGCAAAAAAATCTTTCAAAAGACGGGAACATTCGTCTGCCGAAAAACCGAAATAAACCTCGGGCGTATGATTGAAAAGTCCTTTTTCAAAAAGGTTGACTTTTCCGCCTGCCGCACCGCAGAGTTTGTCCTCCGCGCCGATATATACACGGTTAAGCTTTACGTTTATAATCGCGCCGGCGCACATTACGCACGGTTCGAGCGTGACAAACAAATCACAGCCGATAAGATATTTATTGTTAAGTTTTCTGCACGCGCGCTCTATCGCGAGAATTTCCGCGTGGTGTGACGCGTTGTTTGAACTTTCCGTTTCGTTGTGCGCGCTTGCGATTATTTCACCGTCTTTCACAATCACCGCGCCGACCGGCACTTCACCGCGTTCAAAGGCGAGTTTTGCCATATCCAACGCGCAGGGCATAAAATTTTTGTACTTCATAATTCACCTATTTGCAAAGGAGATTGTATGCGTTTGTATAAAGAATTTTTTCCTTTGCGTCGTCCGAAAGATTAAGTCTTAACGTATGTTCAACGGTGCCTTTGTGGCGTTCAAGCGGATAGTCGGTGCCGAAAAGGACTTTATTTATGTCGTGTTTTTTGATAATGCTTTCAATTCTCTCGTCGGAAAGTGACCTGAATGTGCTGGAGGTGTCGATGTAAATATCCTTTCCGATAAGGTATTCCTCTGCCTCGTCCCATTGGCTGTATCCGCCGAGATGCGCCGCAATAACCGTAAGATGCGGAAACATATCCACAACCTTTGCAAGCCTTCTCGGGCTTGAGCAGTCGCTGTTTATGTCGCCCACGTGGAAAAGAACGGGCAGTTTTCCCGAAAGATAGTCGTATACGGGAAACATTTTTTCGTCGTCAATGTTAAATTTCTGAAAATCGGGGTGGAGCTTTATTCCCTTTAGTCCGAGCGAAATAATTCTTTCAATTTCTTTTTCTTTTTCGGGATAGTCGGGGTGAACCGAACCGAAGCCGATTATCTTTTCGCCGATAAGCGACGAGGTGAAATTGTTAACGTCCTCAACCTGATGCGGTTTTGTTGCGGTGGAATGAATGACAAGTTTTTCAATTCCCGCCTCGTCTGCGCTTGCCTTAAGGTCGTCAAATCTGCCGTTGCCGTGCATTGTGTAGGAATAATAAGTTCTTAAGTTGTCAACCGCCTTTTGTGCAACCGCGTCGGGGAAAACGTGTGCGTGAACATCTATAACTTTCATATATTTCGCTCTCCTTTTATGTGATGTATTATAAAGTATTTTATCACACATATATACGCTTTGCAATAATTTTGTAAAAAAACGTCAAAAACCGCCTTTTGAAAAGGTGTTTTTTCAATACGTTTTGTGCGTGTTTTACAATGCGGTGTTTTCAGCTGTGTTAAAAATAATTAAATTTAGAAAAATAAACTATATTTTAAAGAAAAATTACACTAAAATTTAAATGTTATGTCGGTTGACTAACATATAAAATTGTGTTAAAATAGGTTTTAAACATTTATAATGAAAATATAATAAAAATTTTTTGAAAGAAGGTGTGTTTTTTGGAAACTGCGATTATATTGCTGGGCGGACTTGTAGCCGTCGCGGCGGCGGTTGTGTTTTTCGGCGTATTTGAAAAAGAAAAACGAAACGAGTTTAATATGACAGAAATATCAAGCATTTCGCGTGCTGAAAGCGTTTTTGACCGTCTTGTGTCAAAGGACGGCGCGTGCACTGCAATATACATTGGAATGTTTTATCAATCACTCTATATAAATGCCGACAGCGGAAAATTTATAAAAACGCGTCTTTCGGCAGAGAAAAAAATAAAGGAATTTTGCGGAATTTTCGGCGGTGCGTCCGCAAGAGTCGACGGTAATAATTATATTATCGTATCGGGTGCGCAGAGAGATGACACGGCAGTGTTTTGCGAAAAATTTTCCGAATTTGCAAAAAACGGCAGCAACGCCGCCGACATAAGCATCGGTGCGTACATTGCAAAAGACGAAATTTGCGATTTTCAGACTGCGGCGGGATATGCGAAAAAAGCTGCGCGGTTTGCGAAAAATTCAGGCGCCGGTTATAAAATCTGCGAGGGCAGGGAGCTTGACAAGGTTATTGACAACGAAAATATCGAAAAAAATATTGAGGCGTTTATAGATAACGACAGTTTTTATCAGGTTTTTCAGCCATATTACGACGCAAAAACCGATAAAATTTTGGGCTGTGAGGTTTTGAGCAGACTCGATTTGGACAGAACCGACGGAATTTTGCCATGCGAATTTTTACAGGTTATAAAAAAAGACAAAAACCTTTGTGTTAAGTTCGATTTATATACATTTAAAAGGTGCTGCGAATGGCTTGTGAAAAATGCGGACAGGAATTTGAGCGTAGCGTGCAATTTTTCACGTCAGACATTATTGTCCGAAAATTCCGCGTCGGATATTATAGCCATTGCTCAAAGAACGGGAGCTGATTTTAAGAGAATTATTATTGAAATTGAGGACGGGCACAGCAACGGCGGATTTGAAATTCTTTGCGGAAACGTTTTACTGCTCAAAAAGTCGGGATTTAAAATATGTCTTGACGGTTTCGGCAGAGGAAATACGGCTCTCGGCGAACTTTCGGAGCTTTTGCCCGATATTATAGGCATTGACAAAAGTGTGCTCCGCGGTGTGAAAAACAGTCGCAGAGAGGCAGTTTTCAGCGGTGCGGTGCGCCTTGCAAAAGAGATGAATGCGCTTGTTTTGGCCGAATGTATTGAAAATGAAATTCAGGCTGAAACCGCTAAAAAGGCGGGGTGCGACATTTTACAGGGATATTATTTCTGCAAGCCCGTGAACACGGATGAATTGGATAAACTGCTGAAAAATCAAATATAGTATAATGTGATGTTTGTGTTATATGACAAATTTCAAAAAAGTGTTGACAATTCGAGTTTAATATGCTATCATGATGTTAATAATAGAAAACTGTGACGCAATACACGTATATGGGCGCTTGTGTATTGCCGAGTGAGTAGCGCAACCGGTCTGTTAAACCCAAGTATGGTTTTGGGTTTTAACGGGCTTTTTTTATTGCCTTTTTCCATCAATTACAAACGGAGGGATAGAATGAACGCGAAAATTGCTGTGCTGATTATCGCCGCCGCCGCTGCGATAGTGCTCCCGATTTCGTGCTTTGCGGCAGAGATGAGCTGGAAATACGACGAAGCAAATGCGACAGTTTCCGTGAGCGGTTACGGAATGGTTAACGACGCGACAAATTTTACATCATACATTAAAACTGCAAAGAGGATTGAGTTTGAAAAAGGCGTTACGAAGATTGAGAAAAACGTTTTCACAAATTGCGGTATAGTTGAAACTGTGGTTCTGCCCGACGGCTTTACGTCGCTCGGAAACAGTTCTTTCAGTTTCAGCAAACACCTTAAAACGGTTAATTTTCCCGAAACTCTTGAATACATAGGCGATGAGGCGTTTATGGACTGTCCGTCGCTTGAAATCGGTAAAATTCCGAAAAATGTGTCGTATATCGGCGCAAACGCTTTTACAGAATGTGATTTAATTAAAAACTTTGAAATTGATGAAGAAAATCCGAATTACACAGCGGTTGACGGTGTGATATTTACAAAAGACAAAACCGAGCTTGTTATGTATCCTGCCGGAAGAAATGATGAAAGTTACCAAATCCCTGACGGCACTGTGAAAATTTCGCCCAAGGCCTTTTCATATAATTCAAGCCTTGTGAGCGTACGAGTTCCCGATACGGTGTCAGAAATTGGAAATTACGCGTTCTATTTCTGCGAAAATCTTCAGGACGTAAGCTTTGGAAGCGGACTTAAAACAATCGGAAACTATGCTTTTTACGGTTCCGGCATAAGAAGTGCAATTTTGCCGTTCGGCATTGAAACACTCGGCGCGGACGCGTTTAAGAACTGCGAGTTTTTGACTGTTGTTGATATTCCCGGCACGGTTTCGCAAATCGGTGACAGCATTTTTTACGGCACCGATGACACCTTAAAAATAAAAGGTTACGGAGTTTCGGCATTAAACTGCGCAAATGATGCGGAAAAGGCATTTGAGGAAACTGTGAGAATTATTGTAAACGGCAGGGAGCTTAACCCCGACAAATCGGCTTACGTTGAAAACGGCTGTACGATGATACCGATGCGGTGCATTTTTGAGGCGCTGGGAGCGTCGGTTGAGTGGTATGACGAAACACAGACCGCAGCGGCAAAAAGAGGCGGAATTGAATGTTCGTTTGCAATCGGCGGAGATGTTCTTTATAAAAACGGCAAAGAAATCAAGCTTTCGGCACCTGCGGTTCTGTCGGACGGCAGAACTCTTGTCCACGTAAGAGCCATAGCCGAGGCGTTCGGCGAAAAGGTGGACTGGGACGGCGAAAGAGGACTGGTAACCGTTACGGCAAATTGAAAATACCGCTTTTAAAGCGTTCGGAATAAATTTTTAAATATTTTAAAAGACATATGGAGGTTATCGGAATGGGAAAATTTATAAGAATTTTATGCACGGTTTTAACTGTTGTTATTGCTTTTTCAAGTGTATCCGCACTTGCTGCGCAGGGCTACGTCGGGGAAAATTATGTAAAAGGAAACAGCAAGGGAAACAATTCGGCAACCGTTTCTTTCTATATACAGATTAACGGCGAACAGCTTGACACAAACGGCAATATTTCGGGACGCAACTCGAAATTCTATACCGGCGTGATTGACAAAAGCGGACTTAAAAACAGTCTTTCCGCAAACTATTCAATCGCAATCGGCAACGGCATTACAGAGGCTGACGTGCTTTCCAATGTATCGTCCGTTCCCCAGGATAAAAAGGTTTTTGACAAGGTTGCAAAGCAGTATAAAGAAAAAGACGCATATCTTAAATCAAGCAACGGCAAGGTTATTCCATGGTCAAGACTTACTGATGTATATTACAAGGTGCAGTGGTATGTTTTGAAAAATGAGGACGATGGCTGGCACGTTGACGGCGTTATAATAGAGCGCGAAACAGACAAAGAAATTTCAGTTGTTGTTCCCGAAGATAAAGCCGAGAGGGCAACCTGTGTTGAATACGATGTTAAAAAGGGTTTGTTCACCCCCGGCACAATGGGAGTTAAGGCAAACAGACCACACTCGGTTTGGGAGGGTGACAACGACAAGCTTGTTATGGACGGTTTCCACGACGTATGGTACACCGTGCTTGACGAAAGCACCTTCAAAGAAAACTCGTGCGTTGTTCCGCAAAAGCTTATGGACGCGGCAACCGCGGTTGCAAAGCTTGCGGGCGCAAGACTTTCCGAGCTTGATACTCAGCTTCAGAAACAGTTCGGAAGAATTGATTCGCAGGCATACAAGCAGGAATACATTTCGAGAAACGGAAAGAAAACACTTTACGTTACACCCTACATCACCGAAAGACTTGCCTCAAAATATGACGTAAGCAACGACGATTACATCTGGCTTGCGGAGGGCGATTCGCAGGGAAATATCGTGAAAGTGTATGTTATGGACAGAAATTCGGCAAATATAGACAATATGTTTGACGGTGAATAAAAATGGCTGTGAGCAACCGGGTGCGCGAAATACCTTTTCGGCGCCCGTCACGGTTGTGAACATGCCGGCGCGAGTGTTGCGGACAAAATCCGCGGTGCTCGCTTTTTGTCGTGTAAATCGGAGTATGAAATTTTCGTGAGGTTTTGCACGGATTTTGAATAACGGCAGGGAGGTCAGGCAACATGGAAAATATAAGAATGCGCAGAATGGGGATATGGAGTGAAATTATAAGCGATATTACGGCAGTATCCGCAGGATTTTTTTTGTCAATGAAAATTTTTAATTACAGCGTGCGCCAAACCGCGCCGTTTTATGTTTTGTTCTTGTGCATAACTGCGTTTTTTCTTGCGCTTTTGGACGCATATGATGATTTATCTTCTTATCTTACGCAGAAAAAACGTCTGCCCGTAACCCTTGCGGTTGCGTTTGCAATGTCTATGGTTTCGGCGCTTTTGGTAATTCTCATCGTGCCGAGCCTAAAACTTTTCAGACCGCTTTTTTACACCGCGGTCTTTGTGTTTTGCTACGCGCTTTTGTTTATCGGCAGAATGATAATTTTAAAAATTCTTATAAATATCAGAAAATCACAGTCATTGCTTATTTTGTATTACCCGAACTGCCCCGAAAAATTTTTAAACAAGCTCAAAATAAAATCGGCAGACTACGGCAGTGTTAAGCTTTGCGCGCTCACCGAGGACAAGCTTGAGGACAGTGCGGTAAAAGCGATTGACGAAAGCAATCAAATTTTAATTTTGGAAAACATTCCCGTTGATATTCGGGATAAATATATACTTTATGCGCTCGGAAAAGGCAAGGGTATTCAGGTTATACCCACGGTTGAAAATCTGTCGTTTCTCGGCGGAAGAATAAGGCATATCGGCGACACGCCCGTAATAAGCCTTAAAAACGCGCACCTTTTGCCCGAAGAAAAATTTATAAAGCGCGCGTTCGATTTTATCGCGTCGCTGTTGGGAATAATCATAACGTCGCCGATTTTTGTAATTTTCGGTATTCTTATAAAGCTTGACTCGAAAGGTCCTGTTTTTTACAAACAGGAGCGGTATACCATAAACAAACAGAAATTTGACATTTACAAATTCAGAACAATGGTCGATAACGCTGAAAGTATGGGTGCGCGCCTTGCAACCGAAAACGATGACCGAATAACGAGAGTCGGTAAAATCTTACGCGCGTGCCGTCTTGATGAACTGCCCCAGCTTTTTAACATTTTAAAAGGTGAGATGTCGTTTGTCGGACCGCGCCCCGAAAGACCCGTCTATGCCGATGAATACAGCGTTTTGGTGAAAAATTACGACGTGCGTTATATCGTTAAGGCAGGGCTTACGGGCTATGCGCAGATTTACGGTCAGTACAACACAAAGGTGTCGGACAAGGTGCTTTTTGACAGTATTTATATAAACAACTTTTCGCTCTGGCTCGACCTAAAGCTTATTGTGCAGACAGCTATGATTATGTTTATAAAAGAGTCAACCGAGGGGGTTGACGAGGAGCTTTCGTTTGTTCCGCAGAAAAAAGAGGTTCAAAAAGAGACGTCGGGGAGGTAGAATATGCCGAAATTGTCGGTTATAGTTGCGGCATACAATGCCGAAAAATATCTTGACAGATGTATAGTTTCCTGTCTTAATCAAACTGAATTTGCGCAAAACTGCGAGCTTATCGTCATAAACGACGGTTCGTCGGACGGGACGGAAAATATACTTGTAAAATACAAAAACAACATAAAAATTATAAATCTTGAAAAAAATTCGGGTTCTGTGGCAAGGGTGCGGAATATCGGTCTTGACGCCGCAAACGGCGAATATATAACGTTTCTCGACGCGGACGATTGGTATGAAAAGAATGCGTTAAAACTTATTTTTGACGGGCTTGAAAGGTATAATCCCGACATAATTCGCTTCGGATATACGCTTGTTTATCCCGACGGCACGCGGAGACTTCCGAATAAAAAAATCGGGCGCGATGAATTTGTTGAGAAGAAAGATTTTACAGAAAAAATTTATCCGAAATTTATAAACGGCATTGAGCTTAACAGCGTGTGGGCGGTTTTCAGACGCGAAACGGTGAAAAACATAAGATTTTGCGATAAACTTCACACTGCGGAGGATTTGGCATTTGCGGTTGAGGCCTACACAAGCGCGCAAAACGTTTTGTTTATCGCCGGACCGATTTATTGCTACTGCCGCGCCCCGGGGAGTCTTACCGGGAGCGGAACGGCAATTTTGAAAAAATATAAATACAATTTTATGATTTCGGCAAAAATTTTAAGGTATCTTAAAAAATGGAATTTAAGTACGGCAAAATGGAAGTTTTTGACGCTTGTGCGCCCCATAAGGCTGACGCTTGATAAGCTTAAACGAAAATAGCGGAGATATGATATGACGGTAAACGCGAAAGAAAAAATTAGTATAGATTGCTTTCTTGCAGGTATATATTTTTTGTGCCTGCCTTTTACTGTTGTAACAACGCCGTTCGGTTCGCTTTTAAAGCTTGTCACAATCCCGATTGTTATGATGTTGCTGATAAGGCTTTTTATGGGAAAAAGCGACCTTACGTTTAACTATATTCATTTTTTCTACGGCTTGTATATTCTTTTTACCGCCGCGCTTTTGATTGTCGATAATGACGAAATTGCCGTTACCACGACAAAGGATATGGCGCTCGGCGCGCTTATGCTGATGCTTGTAACGGTAAGAATTTACAACGCGCGCGAGAAAGAATTTTTGGAAAATGTGTGGCTTGCCGTCGGTGTAATATGCGTTTTGGCGTGCCTTACGTCAAAAGAGGTTATGAATGAATACGAGAGCCGGACGGTAATAAGAATTTTGGGTTTTGAAGAGGACCAAAACCAGTTTTGCGCATATCTTGTTATGCCGTCGCTGGTGTGCGTCAAGCGCATAACGCGCAAAGACAGGCTGTTTTTCGCGTATATAATTCTTTTGGCATTGAGCTTTTACGCGATACTTAAAACCGGCTCGCGCGGAGGACTTATCGGTGTGTTTTTCGGCGTTGCGGTGTATGTTTTGATAGGAATAAAAGATGTAAAGGTGCGTATCGGCGTTGCGATTGCGGCGGTTTTGGCGGTGTTTTTGTTTTACACCGCAGTTATGCCTCTTCTTCCTGACGACGTACGCGCAAGATATTCCGTTGAGGCGGTAAAGGATGACGGAGGCAGCGGACGGTTTGAAATATGGAGCTTTCTTGCAGACTACACGTTTCAGCGCCCCGAAAGGCTTATAAGAGGCTCGGGAATTTTTTCGACATATTCGGTAATGTACAGCGCGGGATTTCAAAACGGCGTTGCGCACAATGCATATATACAAATTCTGCACGACCAGGGACTTTTGGGACTTTTGCTTTTTATGACAGTGATAGTGCTTTGCATTACGAGAAACATAAAAAAAGAACCTGCCTATTCGTCGGCTGTGCTGGCACTGCTTGCATTTTCAATGTCGCTTTCGTTTTACGTTTTCAAGCCGTATCTTAACATAATGATGATGTGCGCTATGTCTTTTGAGGGAACGCTCCCCGAACAGATGATTTGCAAAGGAGAGATTTATGATGCTTAACACAATATACAGACTTTTTAAAAAGAAATATTTTTTGTTTATACTGCTTATTGTAATGCTTTTTGCGGTAATGGGCGAGGGGTATCATTTTCTCATTCTGTCAAATATGAAGTCAATGACGGTGAGCCTTAATTATCCCGGTGCGGAGCAGGGGTTAAATCCCGACGGGAGCAGATTTAACATATCCGAGATGTCTGACGACGAGATTTTAAAAGAGGCGAAAAAGGGGCTTAAAATTGAGAATACCGACAATGAAAAGATAAAATCGCGTATTTTTATAACGACCAAGTTTTCGCAGAAAGCTATGGAAAACGTTGTGTCGGATATCCGCGGCGGTATGCGCGGTTCGTATGTTCCCACAACGTACTATATTTATTATTCGCAGAAAAACAAATTTGCCGTAAATGAAACGTATGAATTTTTGCAGGCGCTTGCAACGGGATACGAAAAGTATTTTACCAGAAAGCACGCCGAGAATAATTCTATTCTGCGCTTCAGTTCGGAAGATTACGATTTTTCGTCATACGATTACTCCGAAATTTACACCGTTTTGTATAACAGGGCAGACGAAATGTTAAATCTTGTTATCGACCACCGAAATGAAAACAGGAGCTTCCGCTCGGAGGATAATCTTAATTTTGACACCGTGCGCGATGAACTTTCTAATTTTAAAAACGTAAAGCTTGAAAAATTTCATTCCTACGTTATACAGAACAGCATTTCAAAAGACCGTCCGGGCGTGATGAACAAGCTTGAATATTTAAAAGACAAAAATGCCGTCGATTATGAAAAACTCAGCGACAAATCGGAGATTGAGAAAAAAGCGCTTAATATGTATGACCCGAAAATTACAGCAATCGCGTTTGTGCCGTCGGTGGACAACACAAACAGCTATTATATGAGCAGAACAAAAACGGGCATTGACGATTTGGCAAAAAATTCATATGAAAGCGGTATGGACGCGGCGAAAATTTCAAAAAAGCTGGACAGTTATTTAAACCGCTATTCAAAGCTTTCAAAAGCGAGCGACACACCGCTCTCTGAAAAGGAATATACCGACGCGTATTTAAACCGTATTTTAAAGGATTTTGAAGAGCTGTCGCAGAAAATCTGCAATCTTGACGACGAATATTTAAAATACAAAACCGAAAATTATTTCACTTATAAAATAGGCGAAAAACAGAGTGTTATAGGTTTTGCAGCCATCGTAAAATTTTCGGTTATAGGTTTTATATTTGCATTTTTGATTGTTTTGTATATGGAATTTGCTCACAGCTTTATTTACAGAAAAACAAAATCCGCAAAAAAAGCCATTGCGGTTATGACGAAATTAAAAAGCGAGGGGGAATAGCAAATGAGGCTTACGGTTTGGGACTTAATAAGATATTTATACAAGCACAAGTTTTTTATTATGATATGCGTCGTATGCTCTTTTATTTTGTCAAAGCTTTATGTGGACAAAATTCAAACCTATTCCGCCGAGGTTGTCATACGCTATAAAGACGGCTGTGTGTCGAACGGATATTCGCTTGACGGGAGCAAGTTTGACGTTAACGAAATTGTGTCACCGAAGGTTATCGCAAACGCAAACAAAGATTTGTCGTTTAACGTTACCGACGACGGAATAAGGGCGAACACCAAAATTATCCCCATTGTTCCGTCGAGCGAGGAAAAACTCAAAGAGTCAAAGCAAAAGCTGGGCGAGGAATACGAATATCACCCCAACGTTTTTAAAATTTTATACAAAGGAAATCATTCGTATTACGAAACGCGCGACACGCTTGACAAGCTTATCGACAATTACTTTAAATATTACAACGAAAAGTATCTTTATCTTGCGTCGGTCAGCGAGGTTGACTACGATTTGAACAAGCAGGATTACGATTATCTCGAACAGGCGGAAATTTTGCAGAGCAATATCGACAGCACCATTTCGATACTTGAAAGCTACGTCGGCAACAATGAATACCGTTCGCCGACGACGGGTCTTACATTCAACGACCTTATAAACGAGTTTACCTATCTTTCGGAATTTAAGCTTCCGCTCATTTTTTCGCGTATTTACACCGCGCGCCTTACGCTTGATAAGGATTTGCTTATAAACAAATATACCGAGCGCAAAGAGCAGAGCGGCCTTATGAACAAAAACAATTCCGAAAAAGCGACTCTTGCCGAGGACAGAATGAAAGCATATGTCAAGGCAAATGTTGACGTGCCTAATTCGTACAATTCAAACAAAAACAACGGCGATGACGATATTACCATAATTCAGGACGTTCACGACGACGAGAGAAGAATAAGCTCACAGACGACGTATGACACGCTTATTAAAAATTACGTCACCGACAGCACGGCGGCAAACGACAACAGTATCGACCTTAAACAGTGCGAGGATATTATAAAGATTTTCTCGTCGCCTGCCGATAAATCGGCGGATTATGCCGAATATGAAAAACTTGTGAAGAGCGATATATCCGACACGCTTGCAAAGCTCAAAAATCTTTACACAACCGCGTTTGAGCTTATAGACGACTATAACGCATATGTTCCGTCAAAGCATATCGAGTCGCTCACAGGCATCAGATATTACGAGAATGTTTATTCGTCGCTCTATTATCTTATCGCGCTGATTATCGGTTTTGTGCTTTCGTGCATTATCGCGCTTGCAATAGAAATTATGCGCCGATATGCGTATTTTAACAAAAATGCAAAACACGGCGCAGACGGCGAAACGCTTGAACCGTCGTCCGTTATTCCCGATATTTCGACCGACGATATAACCGACTGAAAAAGCGGAGGTGAGGTAAAATGGTAGGAATTATTCTCTACGGCTCGTTTGAGCTTGCGCCGTATGCAAAAAAATATATGAATATTTTGGAAAATGCAAAAATCCCGTATGATCTTATAGGCTGGCGCAGAGAAGAAAAGGCGCGGTATTCCGGCGAAAATGTGCATATTTACGAAGGAAAAGCCGCGAAAAGATATTCCTCGCCGTTTGCAAAAATTATGCCGGCAATGGGCTACAGAAGATACGTTAAAAAGCTTTTGAAAAAGAAAAAATATGACAGCCTGATTATTCTCACCACACAAACCGCGCTTATTTTGTGCGATGTTTTGCTTGCCTCATACAGACATAAATACATTTTTGACTACCGCGACAAGTCATATGAATATATAAAACCGTACGGTATGCTGGTTAACGCGGTCATAAAAGCGTCGAGGGAAACGGTTATTTCGTCCGAGTGGTTTAAAAATAATTTGACCGATAAAAAAGACTACATTCTTGCGCACAATTTTCAGGAGGATTTCTTAAAATACCGCAAAAAGGCGTGTGTGAAGAGGAAAGACGGTGAAAAAATACGCGTCGGATACATCGGCGCACTGCGTTCGTTTGACTATCACAAACATTTGATTGACTGTTTCGGAAACGACAGCCGTTTTGAATTTCACATTTGCGGGTGCGGTGACGATGTGGAAAAACTTCGCGCATACGCAAGAAATTTTGATAATATTTTTGTTCACGGCGTGTATCTTGAAGAGGACAAATATTCCATTATCGAAAATTTTGACATAATGTGCTACAACTACCCCTACAGCTATGTCAACGACGGCGCTGTGGCAAACAAATACTATGACGCGCTTATTATGAAAAAGCCGATGTTTGTAAATCCGAAAACGCTTCTCGGCGCGTTTATAGAACGCGAAAATCTCGGCGTCGGCGTTGACGAAGAAAGCCTTGATATAAGCGGTAAAATTTATGATTGGTACAAAAATTTCGACACTTTTGAATTTTCAAAAAAATGCGATTTTTATATGGATAAATACATTGCGGAGGACAAGCTTTTCCGCGAAAAAATAAAGGAAACATTGGTATGAAAAAAATTCTTATTGTAAACAACAATATGAATATCGGCGGTATACAAAAGGCGCTTTTAAACCTTTTGTGCGAGATTGGAAAAGATTACGGCGTCACGCTTATGCTTTTCTGCAAGACGGGCGGATTGCTGGAAAATGTTCCCGAAAACATAAAAGTTATCGAGGGAAACGTGTTTTTGAAAATTCTCGGAATGTCGCACGCGGAGGCGAAAAAATGCGGATTTTTTGCTTTTTTTCTCCGCTCGGTTTTTACGGTTTTGACAAGAATTTTCAAAACAAAATTCACATTTAACATTCTTTCGCGTATGTTTAAGCTCAACGAAGAATTTGACTGTGCAATTTCGTATATGCAAAACAGCGCTGAAACGTATTTTTACGGAGGTTGTGCTGAGTTTGTGTTAAACGGCGCAAAAAGCAAAAACAAGGTTTGTTTTATCCACTGCGACTTTTTGAATTACGGCGGAAATACAAAATACAACCGTGAAATTTTAAAAAAATTCAATAAAATTGCGGTTGTGTCGAATTCGGTCGGAAAGCGTCTTTTAACCGCCGTGCCGAGCCTTGAAGATAAAGTTTATACTGTGCATAACTGCGTAAATTACAACGAAATCGAGCGTCTTAAAGAGGAATACGAACCGAAAATAAAAAAAGATTGCATATCTCTTTTCACCGCGTCGAGGATAAGCGAGGAAAAAGGAATTTTGCGAATGTTTCCGATTTTTGATAGCATACGCAAAAATGGCATAAACTTTATGTGGTATATTGCGGGCGACGGCGCGCAGAAAGCGGAGGCAGAAACGCTTTGCGAGAAATGCGGACTTACAAAAAATGTTGTGTTTTTGGGTAATTTAACAAATCCGTATCCGTATTTTTATAAAACGGATATTGTGCTTGTGCCGTCGTACAACGAAGCCGCGCCGATGGTTTTTAACGAGGCTGAAGCTTTGGGAACATATATTTTCACCACCGACACTGCGTCCGCGAAAGAAATGGTGGGGGATAAAAATATTGGTTTTGTGTGCGGAAATACCGATGCGGAAATTGAAAAAAATCTTTATAATGTGATTAAAAATTTTGAAAATATAAAAATAAGTCCGCAAATGTGCGGTAATGCGCTTGCACTCAAAGAATTTGATGAAATTATAAAATAAGGAGGTGTTTTTTATGTCACTGTGTTCCGATATTTTTGACGGAAAAGAAAAAATTTCGGTCATCGGCTTGGGGTACGTCGGTATTCCGCTTGCCGTTTCGTTTGCAAAAAAAGCGAAGGTTATAGGTTTTGACATAAACGAAGAAAAAATTGCCCTTTACAAAAGCGGAATTGACCCGACAGGCGAGGTCGGAAACAGTGAAATAAAAAATACTTCCGTTCGTTTTACGTCAAATCCCGAGGAACTGAAAAACGCAAAATTCCACATCATCGCCGTGCCGACGCCCGTAAACCAAGACCATACTCCCGACCTTTCACCTGTTGAGCACGCCGCCGAAATTCTCGGCAAAAATTTGCAGAAAGGCTCGGTTGCGGTGTTTGAGTCCACCGTTTACCCCGGCGTTACAAACGATATTTGTATTCCGATTTTGGAAAAAGCGTCGGGCTTAAAATGCGGCCGTGATTTTAAAGTGGGATATTCGCCCGAACGCATCAACCCCGGTGACAAAATCCACCGCTTTGAAACAATCAAAAAAATCGTGTCGGCAACCGATAAAGACGCGCTTTGTGAAGTTCAAAACATATACAATACGGTGATAAAGGCAGGCACTTTTCCTGTTTCGTCCATTATGACGGCAGAGGCGGTAAAGGTTGCGGAAAATTCCCAGCGCGACATAAACATTGCCTTTATGAACGAGCTTGCGATGGTTTTTGACAAAATGGGAATAGACACCGCCGAGGTTATCGCAGGTATGAACACAAAATGGAACGCGCTGAAGTTTTATCCCGGGCTTGTTGGCGGTCACTGCATAGGCGTTGACCCGTACTATTTCACATATCAGGCGGAAAAACTCGGCTATCATTCGCAGATTATTCTTTCGGGCAGAAAGGTTAACGACGCTATGGGCGCTTTTGTTGCCGATTCAGCGGTGAAACAGATAATTCTTGCCGATAAACCGCCGAAATCGTCAAGAGCGGTCATTTTGGGGATAACGTTTAAGGAGAACTGTTCCGACATTCGCAACAGCAAGATTGTAAGCATTGTGTCGCGCCTTAAAGAATACGGAATAAATCCCGTGATTGCCGATCCTATGGTGGACAAAGATGAGGTTTTGAAGGAATATAACCTAAACCTTGAACGGCTCGAAAACATAAAAAATGCCGACTGCGTTATTATCGCAGCGGCGCACGACTGTTTTAAAAAGCTTTCGCTTTCGGATATTGACAGACTTTTCAAGAACGGCAAAAATTCCGAAAAGGTTATAATCGACGTCAAAAGTATTTTAAACAAATCCGAGGCGGAGAAAAAGGGATACAGATATTGGAGATTGTAGGCATATGAAAAAATTTTCAAGCTTATTTGTCTATGTTTATTACGCATTTTACTACGCGTTTGCACTTGTTTTGAGCATATTTGCGCGGAATTTTAAAAAATATAAAAATTTGTGGCTTATATCCGAGCGCAAAACCGACGCGCGCGACAATGCATTTTTCTTTTTTGAATATATGGTGAAAAACCATCCCGAAGTAAACTGCGCGTATGTGATAGACAAAAATTCCGCGGATTTTGAAAAAGTTAAAAAACTCGGAAAAACGGTTGAACCGAAAACATTTTCGCATATGCTGGCGTTTGCCGCCGCAGAAGTACGCATAAGCACGCATTATATGGGTTATGCGCCCGATACATACCGTTTTGCGGTGATGAAAAAATTCGGGCTGATATTTGGCAAAGATGTGTTTCTGCAGCACGGAATTACAGCGAACGACACGAAAGAACTGCATTATCCGAACGCGAAACCCGACCTTTTTATCTGCACCGCCGACGATGAGTATAAATTTATAAAAGAAAATTTCGGGCACAAAGACGGCATTGTGAAAAAAATCGGTCTTTGCCGATATGACAGTTTTAAAAACAACGCGCAAAAGCAAATTCTCATTATGCCGACGTGGCGGTATTTTCTGCGAAATCTTTCGGACGCGGAGTTTGTAAAAAGCGATTACTATAAAAATTTTTATGAAATTTTGACGGACGAAAACCTAAACAGCGCTCTTTCAAAGCACGGGTACGAAATTATTTTGTATCTGCACTATGAGCTTCAAAAATTTTCGCATCTTTTTAAAACCGATTTGCAAAACGTTAAAATCGCTGATTTTAAAAATTACGGCGTGCGCGAGCTTTTGACGGAGTCGAGCCTGCTTGTGACCGATTATTCAAGCGTATTTTTTGATTTTGCGTATATGAGAAAACCGATTTTGTATTTTTGGTTTGATGAGGAAAAATTTTTCGCAACACAGTATGACAAAGGCTATTTCGACTGCCGAAAGGACGGTTTCGGACGTGTTGTAAAAACCAAAGACGAGGTTGTAAATTTTTTGATAAACAAGCTTGAAAACGGTATGAAAAATGATGAGGTTTATTCGGAGCGCGCCGATAAGTTTTTCGGTGAAGAAATTTCGTGCCGATGCGAAAAAACATACAGGGAAATCCTTAACATAATATGATATTACGGTGAGTTTATGGGTATAAAATTAAGTATAGGAATTGCGGTATACAATATAAGAGAAGATTTTTTGCGTGCGTGTGTTGAGAGTGTATGCAAAATGTGCGGTGACGATGCCGAGATTATAATTATCGACGACTGCTCAACATACAACTGCTCTGAAATTGTTTCCGAATATGCGCAAAGCGACGGAAGAATACGTCTTTTGCGCTTTGGAAGAAACAGAGGAATAAGCGCGGTGCGGAACAAAATCATAAGCCTTGCAAGGGGAGAATGGATTTTGTTTGTCGACGGCGACGATATGCTTATCGGCAATGTTTCAAAAATTATGCAAAATTTTGATTTGCAAAATTCCGACGTTGTGACATTCGGCATTTCGAGGCAGGAAAATGAAATTGCAGATTGCGGCGCAAGTATATTTCATCTTTCGCAGAAAGACGTGCACGCGCTTTCCGTTTCCGCGCTTGTGCGGTACGACGCGTACAAAGAGTTTTTGCCCGATTTAAACCTTCACCCCTGCACTGTTTGCGCGTGTGCATACAGAAGAAGTTATTTGACAGATAACAGATTTTTGTTTGACGAAAACTTAAGAATTGCCGAGGACAGTGTGTTTAACACAAATGTGTTCCTCAAAAAGCCGAGATATGCGCATATCCCGAATACAGTGTATTTTTACCGTTTAAATCCGCAGTCGGTTATGAACAGATACAATCCTAAAGTAAAAAAATGGTCTGACGATTATCTGAACGTTACCGAAGAAATTTTGAACAAAAACTTTTGCAGTGAGAAAAATGTTCGCGGATATTTTTGGATTTACCGCGTCGGCGGTGCGCTTTACGACATTTTTGAACGCTATATTTTCCACCATGACAACAAAAAGAGTGCAAAAGTGCGCAAGGCCGAATTTTTAAGCGTTGTGTCGGACGAGATTTATTCCCCGGCAATGAATGGTGCAAACTTGGATATGTGCAAATATCCGAATTTAAGGCTTATATTAAGGCTCGCCGAGAAAAAACGTTTTTCGCTGATTGATTTTGCGTTTTCGCATAGATTTGTGTTTGTGCTTTACGGCGGTATATCGCGCAGATTGAGAGATTTAACCGAAAGAAAGGCATTTAAAAAATGAAACCCGAAGTGAGCATATGTGCCGCAATATACAATATTGACGAAAAATTTTTGCGCGTGATGATTGAAAGCGTTACAGCGGACAAGGACGGGCGGATTGAGATCATTCTCGGCGACGACTGCTCGGACAAACCGCACGTTGAAAAAATCTGCCGTGAATATGCAAAAAATGATGACAGAATTAAATATATCCGCGCCGAAAAAAACGGCGGTGTGAGCGCAATGCGAAACATTATGATTGAAAAATCGAGCGGAAAATTTTTGACGTTTGTTGACGGCGACGACGCTGTGACTCCCGATTATGTGCAGAAAATTATAAACGCGTCGGGCAAAAATTTTGATATGGTTATGTTTTGCATACAAAGTTTTTGCGGCGATGTGCCGAAAATTCGCAATAAAAACGAGGAAATTGTAAGGCTTCCGAGCGGTGCACAAAAGGAATTTTCGGTTTCGTGCATAACAGGCGCGCCGTACCGTGCCGAAATGTACGGCATTAAAAACACCACGCCGTCGTCGGTGTGCCTTGAACTTTACAGACGTGATTTTCTTATTGAAAACAATTTAAAGTTTACCGTCGGAATAAAAAAATCGCAGGACACGGTGTTTAATTCGCAGGCGTTTTATTATTGCAAAATTTTGGGATATACGGCAGATGTTCTCTATCTTTACCGTCAAAATCCAAAGTCGGTGTGCAGCCGGTACAGCGCAGACCTTGACAAAACGTTTGCAAAATGTTTTGAATGCGATAAAATAAATGCACAAACTCTTTATCCCGATGACAAAGATGTTATGCAAAAGCTTTACAAATACAAGGTGATATGGAATATTGTTGAAAATTTCAGGCTTAATATTTTTCACCGCGATAACCCCAAACCGCGGAAAATGCGAAAGCTTGATTTTATAAATTTTGTAAACGGCGAGCCGTACAAAACATTTTTTGAAAATTTTGATTTTAATTCGTATGACTGGCGCGAGCGGAAGCTTATATTAAGGCTTGCAAAAAATAAAAACTTTGCGGTTTTAAATTTTATGTATAAGCACCCCGTGCGGTTTAAAATTTACGGCGGAATAACAAACAGAATTGATAAATTATTTAAGAGGTGAGTAAGTAAGTTGAGAAGCGCGGCAACTATGAAAAATTCAATATGGGGAATACTTTCGCAGATTGTTGTGTGCGTTTTAAGCCTTTTTTCGCGCCGTGTGATGATTGATACTATCGGCGTTGAGGGCGTGGGATTAAACGCCTTTCTCACAAGCATCATCACAATGCTTTCACTCGCGGAGCTGGGCATAGGCACGGCGATAGTGTATCATATGTATCTGCCTCTTGCAAACGGCGATACCGTGCAGATAAAACGGCTTATGAATTTTTATAAGACCGTCTACCGCGCCATTGCCGCGGCGATACTTGTTCTCGGACTTATTCTTTTGCCGTTTATGCCGAAGATGGCGGGCGATACAAGCTATTCAAAAGGATATATTTCGCTTATTTTCGTATTGTTTTTACTGCAAACAACCTCGTCATATTTCTTTACATACAAGCGGTCGCTTTTGTCGGCAGACCAGAAACAGTATGTTATAACGCTTTTCGATTTGGGATACAAAATTTTTACCGTTGTGCTGGGAATTGCGGTGTTAAAGCTCACGCACGAGCTTGCATATTACCTTATTCTGCTTATAATAAGCACAGTGGGAGAAAATGTTTTTCTTTCAAAAAAAGTTGACAAAATGTATCCGTACATCTTGGAAAAAAGCGAAAAACTTCCGAAAAAGGAATGTATTGAAATTGCCCGTGACGTAAAAAACATATTTATTGCAAAGCTTTCTGCGGTTGTTACAACCTCCACCGACAGTATACTTATAAACGTTATGGTCGGCACGGTGCAGACGGGACTTTATTCAAACTACAACATCATATTAAGCACGCTTTCGTCGGCGGTAAATCAGTTTGCGTCGTCAATGCGCGGAAGTATAGGCAACCTTGTGGCAAGTGAAACAAAAGAGCATATAGAACGTGTTTTAAGACGTCTGCTTTTTATAATGTTCCTTATAGGCAGTTTCTGCGCGTGCTGTTTAACGGGGCTTATCGACCCGTTTATAGCGCTCGCGTTCGGCAAAAATCTTACGCTCGGCCGTCTTACCGTTTATGTCTGCATTTTTAATCTTTATATGACTGCGGTTGAAATCCCCGTTTGGAGTATGGTAACGGCGTCGGGACTTTTTAAAGCGGATAAGTATATATCGCTCCTCGGTACGGCGGTAAACCTTTTGGTGTCGTACTTTTTGGGAAAAAGCCTCGGTATGGCGGGAATACTCATCGGCACATCGTGCACGTTCGTTATAAAATTTACGCTTAAAATTATACTATTTTACAATAAATTTTTAAAATTGAGCTGTATAAAGATTTTTATAAAAAATCTTCTGTTTGCCTGCGTGACATTTTTTGAGTGTTTCGCGGTGACACTTTTAACAGGCAGAATCAGCCTTTCAAATCCGTATGCCGAATTTGCGGTATTTGCGGTTATATCGGCAGTTGTGCCGATTGCTTCAGGCATTGTTTTGTTTTTTAAAACGGAGGAATTTGAATACAGTGTTAATTTGTTTAAAAACACCTTGGCGCACATATTAAAAAGATAACGACACGTCGGCGATTACCCCGATTTAAAAATGACGGTGAGTATCGGCGGCGCGTTTGAAAAAGGCAAAATTTCTCAAATACTCCGCAAAGCCGATATGGCAATGTATGTTGCAAAAGAAAAACGGAACAGTATTTCGATATATGAAGAAATTTAAAGAAATTGACAAATTCGAAACAAGGTGTTTTAATAAAGGCGAGGTGAAATCGGCTTGAAAAAATTAAAATATGATATGAAATTTGTACTGCACGGTATAATGGTGCCGATACTGATACTCGTTGCCGCGGCGACGCTGGTTTTGTGGATATATTTCTTTAAAATAAGCGAAGCGTCCGAAAAAAGGGCATACCGCCTGCTTGCCGAGGCGGCAAAAACGCTGAATGTTGCAATGGCGGAGAGAAAACAGTCGAGTTTTCAGCAGCTCAACATTATAGCGCACGGAATAAACTGGGATACAGATATTTATAATAATGAAGAAGTTTTGCGCGATTTAAAAACGCTGGCGGACGAAAGCCTTTTTGCGAATATCGCAATTACCGACAAGCGCGGAACTATGCTTTATCAGAACGGCAACACGGCAGACTGTTCCGACCGCCCGTATTTTAAGGACGCTATGGACGGCAAAATGAATACGCAGTTTTTAAAATCGGGACGTATGAGCGGTGACGCGGTGTTTGTTTTTGCGGTGCCGGTGAGGCAAGGCGGTGAGATAATCGGCGCGATTATCGGAACGAGAAATTTAACCGACATTTTAAGTGTTCTTTCGTTTCAGGACGAAATAGCACAGTATAATTTTCTCTGCAACGGCGACGGAAGGGTTGTTTCGGTTCCGTCCGGCGACGATTTGGGTGTGAGCGTCGGCGGAATGCTCGGCAAGTGTTTTAAGGTCGAAAACGGTGAGGTTCAGACTGATGATAACCAAGTCTGCAAGTATAATTACAACGGAAATACATATTACGGAATATACACGCACTCGGGACTTGACGATATTTTTATTTTCAGTATCGTAGGCGAGAGATATGCGTCAAGCCTTGCGGGTTTATACAGCAAATTGGGTGTTATGGTTACGGCAATTATATTTTTGTTTACTATGATTGCCGCGGCGGTGGTTATTATCCGATTAAAGCGCAGAATTACTATCGTAAAGGGATATGAACTTGAAAGACGCAAAAAGCTTGAAGAATATCACAATTTTCAGAGCAGACGTCTGCTCGACCGTACAAATGTTTTGGGCGCGTTTAACCTTAACCTTACCAAAAACACGGTTGACAAGGGCGGTGAGCTGTTAAAACGTCTTACGGGCAGAGATGCGCAGTACAGCGTTGAAGACCTTTGCGATATTATTTCCGAGCGTATCCACCCGAGCGACCGCGAAAGATATATCGGCTATATGTCGCGCGAGGCGCTTATGCTGGCGGCACAAAGGGGAAAAAGCTCGGTTCAGAACGACTTTTTGTTCTACAATCCCGGCGGAAGATACATTTGGTTAAGAGTTGTTGCCGATTTGGTGAAAAATCCGATTACCGGCGATTACGAAGCGCTCGTATACGCGATAGGAATAAACAACACAATGCGTCTTGAGCAAATAGGTAAAAAGCTGATAAGAGAAAACTTTGAGGCTATGGGTCTTATTGATGTCGAGTCGGGACGCGTTTTCGGAATAAAAGCGCTCGGCGACGGAGATATTATGAACAATCACGGATTGAAAAGCGGGTTTGTATACGACAGTGTGGCACAGGCGGCACTCGCGAACTATTTGTCGGAATACGATTTTAAATTTGTGCGCGAAAACATAAGGTTTAAAACGGTTAAAGAAAAACTTGAAACCGCACAGAGCTGGAGCGTTACGGTACATTCTTGCCGTATGGGCGGCGACAGGTATTACAAGATAAAATATTCGTATCTTGACGGCGAAAAAGAGAGTATTGTTGTTTCGTGCGAGGATATAACTGATATTCTTGCAAGCAAAATGGATATTGAAACGGGACTTTACAACTCTGCCGGATTTCACGAAAAGGTTACCGAATGGCTTAAAGAAAATCCAGGCAAAAAATACCGTATGTATCGATACAATCTTGACGGATTCAGCAATATCAACGGCACATACGGTTATGAGGCAGGCAACAAGGTTTTGCGCGACATTGCAAAACATATGCGTGCGCGAAGTACAGACAGCAGTTTTGCGGCGCACCTTAACGCCGACCATTTTGTGCGTTTCTGCTCCGAGGATTATCCGTCGGCGGAGGAGTGCTACAAAAAGTTTTTGAGCGATTTTGCCGATTACGAAATTCACTATCCGCTGACCATTCACGTCGGTGTTTACGACCTTTGCGAAGAGGACTGCGACTCGTTCACTATGAGCTATAAGGCGCATCTTGCCTTGCAGTCGATAAAAGGCGATTTGGCGACGCATATTGCGTATTACAAAAAAGGGCTTATGCAGGCGACAAAAAATCAGCAGGAGCTTATCGCCGACGTTGAAAATGCTGTGAAAGACGGTCAGTTTGAAGTGTGGCTTCAGCCGCAGTTTAATTATTCCGGTGCGCTGGTTGGTGCGGAGGCACTCACGCGATGGCGTCATCCCGAAAAAGGGCTTATCATGCCTGCGGATTTTGTTCCGCTTCTTGAAAAAAGCAGACAGATTACGCTTGTTGACAAATTTGTGTGGGACAAGTGCTGTGAATACATAAAAATTCTCGATGGCGAGGGGATAAAGCTTCCGCTTTCGGTTAACGCTTCGCGCATTGACATACGCGATAAAAACGTTTGTCCGCATATTGAAGATATGGCTGAAAGACACGGAATTTCACACGGACTTCTGCGCCTTGAAATCACAGAAAGTGCATATCTTACTGAAACGGAGGAGTTAAAATCCGCCGTTACGGCATTCAAAAACGCAGGATTTGCAGTTGAAATGGACGATTTCGGTTCGGGATATTCGTCGCTTAACATTTTGCTCGATTTGGATATTGACATATTGAAAATTGACAAAAAGCTTGTTTCCAAAGCAGGTATCGGCGATGAAAAGAGCGACAGTATCCTGCGCGCGGTCGCAAATATGGCAAAATCACTTAAAATTTCGGTTATTGCCGAGGGTGTGGAAAACAAAACCCAGGCAGACTTTTTAAATTCCGTCGGATGTACCGATATGCAGGGATATTACTATGCAAAGCCTATGCCGTTTGATAAGTTTAAAGAATTTATCAAAAATAAAAGGGTTGACGGTTTACAGTAAATAAGAAAACGGCAGTCTTTAAGATGATTTAAAGAACTGCCGTTTTTATTTTTTATAAAATTATGCAGATAAGACCTCCGCTGCCTTCGTTTACAATGCGCTGGAGTGTTTCTTTTATTTTGTCCTGCGCGTCTGTCGGCATACGGTAGAGTTTGTTGTGCAGACCTTCGTTTACAAGCGAATGGAGAGATTTTCCGAAAATGTTGGACTCCCATATTTTTGTGGGCGACTCGTCAAATTCGTTGAGCAGATATTTTACCAGCTCCTCCGACTGCTTTTCTGTGCCGACGAGAGGACTTACCTCTGTTTCCACGTCAACGCGGATAAGATGGAGCGACGGCGCCGAGGCTTTTAAGCGTACGCCGAATTTGTTGCCCTGTTTAACGATTTCGGGTTCTTCGAGCGTAAGTTCCTCAATGCCCGGCGAAACAATTCCGTAGCCTTTTTCGTTGACCTCGTTTAGGGCATATGCTATTTTGTCATACTTTTTCTTGGTGTCCGAAAGGTCGCTTATAAGCTCGACAAGCGCTTCTCTGCCCGAAATTTCCATTCCCGTTTTTTCGCCGAGAATTTTGTAGAACAAATCGTCGCTCATAGACGCGCTTACGGTTACGCACCCCGTGCCGAGGCTCATATTTTCTATTTTCGCGCCGTTTATGTTTTCGTATTCGCCAAGGTTTTCGGCAAATATTTTTGCGTCGCTTATTTTTTGCGTGCCGCCTATGCAGTCTTTCACGCAGGAGATAATGCCTTCTTTAAGCCAGTGATTATCTTCGAGCGCGTCAAACCAGTCGGGCAAGTTTACTGAAATTTCGGAAAGCGGAAATTCAAATAAAATACTTTCCATAATTTTGTTTATATCCTCTTTGGTGAGGTTTGCGCAGTCGGTGCAAAGCACGGGAACTTTGTATTTTTCTTCAAGCTCCTTTTGCGTACGCTTTGCGGTGTCGCTTTCGGGGTTTACGCTGTTTACAATCACCACAAACGGCTTGTTTATGTCTTTCAATTCCTTTGCAACACGTTCTTCGGCATTTATGTAGTCCGCGCGGTCAATGTCTGTAACCGTGCCGTCGGTAGTTACCAAAATTCCTATGGTGGAGTGTTCGTTGATAACCTTTTTTGTGCCGATTTCCGCCGCCTTTGCGAACGGCATTTCCTCGTCCGACCACGGCGTTTTGACCATTCTCGGCATATTCTCGTCAAAATGCCCCGTCGCGCCGTCAACGATATATCCCACGCAGTCAATCAGCCGAACGTTCATCGCCGCGTTGTCGGCAAGCGAAATTTTCACCGCCTCATTGGGAACGAATTTCGGCTCGGTCGTCATTATCATTTTGCCCGCTCCGCTTTGCGGAAGTTCGTCTTTTGCACGTTCGCGCTTGTATGCGTCGCCGATGTTGGGAATGACGAGAAGCTCCATAAAACGTTTTATAAACGTGGATTTTCCCGTTCGCACAGGGCCTACGACGCCGATGTATATGTCGCCGCCGCACCGCGTGCTTATATCAGAGTAGATATTGTCCATTTTCTTTTCCTCCTGCATATGTTTGATGGTAAATATATATGTGGATTAGCCTAAAGTTATTCATACATTTGTTTTGGTGTTGTAATTTATAAAAATTTGTGGTAGAATGTATATTATAATGAAAAATTATGCGTCAAATGAACATAAGGAATGATGAAAATGATTTTTAGGGGTGTTGACAACCCGAAGTGCTTTTACTGCCAGCACGCAACTCATATTGAAAATTCGGACAGTGTGATGTGCGACAGAAAAGGCGAGGTTAAAAAAGACTATCTTTGCAGAAAGTATAAATTTGATATTTTTAAATGTAATTTCAAGCGCAAAAAGACAGTTATATTAGAGAAATTCGACAGAAAGGATTTTGAGCTTTAAAAGATGATTTTACAGTTAAACAAGGTTTCAAAAAGCTTCGGCACCGACGAAATTTTAAACGACATTACCTTTTCGGTAAACGACGGCGGCCGCATAGGCATAATAGGCAAAAACGGGTGCGGAAAAACCACTTTGCTCAATATCATTTCTGGAAGTACGAGTTTTGAAGGCTCGTGTCAAACGGCAAAGGATACGCGCATAGGTTTTCTCCGCCAGACGGGTTGTGAGGTTATGACAACCACCATTATCGAAGAAATGACAAGCGTTTTTGCCGATGTTTTTGAAATTGAAAAGGATTTAAGACGTCTTGAAAACGAAATTGCAGACGAACAGGACGAAAAAAAACGCGAGGTTTTGCTCAATTCGTATGCAAAAAAGAGTGAAATGTTTGAAAAGAAAGACGGATTTTTGATAAAAACGAAAATCAACACCATTTTAACGGGTATGGGTTTTGATAAATTCGACCTCAATATGCCGGCGGAAAACTTGTCGGGCGGTGAAAAAACAAAGCTTTCGTTTGCAAAGCTTTTGCTTGAAGAAAGAGAACTTCTGCTTCTCGACGAGCCGACAAACCATCTCGATTTTAAAACAATGCAGTGGCTTGAAGGGTATCTTAAAAGCTACCGCGGTGCGCTCATTACCGTCAGCCACGACCGTTATTTTCTCGACAGGACGGTAAACGCGGTATACGAAATTGAAAACACGCATATGAAAAAATACACGGGAAACTATACCGCGTATCTTGAGCAGAAAAAGAAAAATCTTGAGGTTGAAGAAAAAGCGTATGCAAAACAGCAGACCGAAATTAAAAAGCTTGAAGAATACGTTGCCAAAAATCTTGTGCGCGCGTCAACCACCAAAATGGCGCAGAGCAGGCAGAAAAAGCTTGATAAAATGGATCTGTTGGAGCGTCCGGGCGAAAACAACGACAGCGCGCGTTTTGACTTTGAAATTGAATATCCGTCTTACAAAGAGGTTTTAAACGTTGAGGATTTGAGCGTTTTTGTTGAGAACAAAGACGGGGTGCGCACGCTTATAAAAAATGCGGATTTTAAGGTTCTGCGCGGTGAAAAAACTGCACTTATCGGCGATAACGGTGCAGGGAAATCCACGCTTTTAAAAACAATTCTCGGAATTTACAAAAATTATACCGGTGAATTTGAAATCGGCAGAAACACCGAAATAGGGTATTACGACCAGGAACTTAACATTTTAAACGGCGACAAAACCGTGTTTGACGAAATTTATGACCGCCACCCGCGGTTTGAAGAAAGCAAAATCCGCACGCTTTTGGGTTCGATGAATTTTTACGGCGAGGACGTTTTCAAAAAGATAAATTCTCTTTCGGGCGGTGAAAAGGCAAAGCTTGCGTTTTTGGTGCTGATGCTCGAAAAAAATAACACCCTGTTTTTGGACGAACCGACAAACCATCTTGACCTTGCGTCCAAGGAAAAACTGGACGAGGCGCTTATGAAATTTGAGGGAACGCTGTTTTTCGTGTCGCACGACCGATACTTTTTGAATAAGGTCGCGACTAAAATCATAGAACTCGGCAGTGAAAAAATTTCGGTTTACGAGGGAAATTACGACTATTATCTCGATAAAAAGACCGAGGCGGACGAGGCAAGCGAAAAGAATATTAAAAAAGAGAAAAAGACGAACGATTATTTTGAAAACAAGAAAAAACAGTCGCTTATAAAGAGCCTCGAAAAGAAAATTTCTGCGTGCGAAGAAGAAATTTTGAGACTTGACGGCGAGATTGAGGAAACGGACAGGCTTTTGAACGAAAGCGGGTCGGATTTGGACAAGTGCCGTGAACTTTTTGAAAAGCTAAATACCTTAAACGAGCGTCAGAATGAATTTTACAAAACGTTTGAGGAGCTTGAAAATCAGCTTGAAACGGCAAAGGAAGAATAAATTTTACGGAGGAGAAAATGTCGGAACGCGTAATTTTGCACTGTGACTTAAATTCGTTTTTCGCGTCGGTCGAATGTCTTGATTTACCGCATTTAAAGGACGTTCCGATGGCAGTTGCCGGGAGCAGTGAAGACAGGCACGGAATAATTCTCGCAAAAAACGAGGCGGCGAAAAAGTTCGGCGTTAAAACCGCGGAAACAATCTGGCAGGCAAAATTAAAATGTCCCGACCTTGTGACCGTTCCTCCGCACTATGAAAAATATAAGTATTATTCCGAAGAAATCAACAAAATTTATTATAATTACACCGATTTGGTCGAGCCGTTCAGCATTGACGAATCATGGCTCGACGTTACGGGAAGTCAGAAGCTTTTCGGCACGGGATATGAAATCGCGAAAAAAATCAGCGATGAAATAAAAGAAAAAACGCATCTTACCGTATCAATCGGCGTATCGTTTAATAAAATTTTCGCAAAGCTCGGCAGTGACTACAAAAAGCCCGACGCGATAACCGTTATTTCAAAAGAAAATTATAAGCGCATTTTGTTTCCGCTCCCAGCATCCGATATGCTTTTTGTCGGGCGAGCGACGCTTTCACAGCTTGAAAAAGTGGGCATTAAAACAATCGGCGACATTGCAAATTCGCCGAAAAGCACGCTTGTAAAACTTTTGGGCAAATCGGGCGAAACACTCTACATTTATGCAAACGGGCTGGACACGTCGCCCGTTGTGTGCGAAAGAGAAAAGGAAAAATCAATCGGAAACGGGCATACATTTAAAAGAAACCTTCTCGGCGAGGAGGATGTTAAAAAGGCGCTCACAATCATTTGCGACACCGTTTCCACGCGTCTGCGCAAGAAAGGTTTTAAGTGCAGAACCGTTTGCGTGACGATAAAAAATCCCGATTTAAAGAAGTTTTCGCGCCGAAAGAAAACGGCATATTTCACAAACACCGAGCGTGATTTGTTTGAAACGTCGTTTGAAATTGTAAAGGAAAACTGGAATTTTGACGAGCCGATACGTATGATAACCGTCACGGCGGGCGATTTTGAGGGCGATACTCCGACCGAGCAGGTGAGCTTTTTTGACAATATCAAAACACAGGATAAAAAGCTTGAAAGCTTTGATAATTCCATTGACGAAATCCGCCGCCGTTTCGGAAACGGTGCGGTGTCGTTTGCATCACAGCTTGAAGGCGACCTTTTGACGAAATACGAGGAAAAAGAAGATGAAGATTAAAATAATCTGCGTGGGAAAAATTAAAGAAAAATATTTTGCGGACGGAATTAAAGAGTATGCAAAACGTCTTTCGCGCTTTTGCAAACTTGAAATCTGCGAGGCGGCGGACGAGAAAATCCCCGACAATGCGAGCGAAAAAGAGGCGCTTGCAGTGCTTGACAGCGAGGGTGCGAAAATTGAAAAGTACATTGGAAAAGGCGATTATGTAATCGCGCTTTGCGTTGAGGGAAAAAACATTTCGTCCGTCGATTTGGCAAAGAAATTTTCCGAAATCCAGCTTTCGGGAAAGAGCGGAATTACCTTTATTATAGGCGGTTCGCTCGGCATTTGCGACAGGGTGAAAAATATGTCTGATTTTAGGCTGAGTTTTTCAAAAATGACATTTCCGCATCAGCTTATGCGCCTTGTTTTGACCGAGCAAATTTACCGCGCGTTTAAGATAAACGCAAACGAGGAATATCATAAATGAAATAATATTATAAAAAAATCCGAAGCCGTAATAAATGGCTTCGGATTTTCGGTTTTTACAGGGTAAGCGTGCCGTTTTCGGTTTCGAGAAGAATTAAAATTTTCTCCTCCGCGCCTGTTGTGGCGTTGATATAAACGATATAATTTTTGCCGTTGAATTTTCCTTTAAATTCGTAGCAAAGCACCTCGGTTTTGTTTTCTTTCGGAATTGCCGCAAGGCTTTCGGACGTGATTTCTATGCTTTTCGACACTTTTTCGCGTGCCTCATCAAGCGTAAGAGATACGCCGTTCAAATTTCTGTGTTCCTCGTGCGACATAATATATCCGTTTGCCTCAAATCCCAAAATTTCGCCGTTGTCAAGCGCAATTTTAATTTTTATAAGGTCGGAATACATTGTTACATCATCTTCAACGTATGCGTAGTTTATGGTTGCGATGTTGTTTCTTACTTCATAATAGCTTTCTTTCATAGAATAGCATTTGTTCTTTGCAAGGCAGTCCGCACCGAGGCGTACCGCGTCGGAAATATCGAGCTTTGTTTCCGAAACATCGCGGTTTTTCAGCATATAAAGCACATATCCGCCGTTTTCGGTAATTTCGATATAAGCGTCGTCACCGCCCGAATTTGCCGCCGAAAATACATAGGTCGGAATGTTTGAATTTGATTTTCCTCTTGCCGACACTTTTTTAGGCTCGTTTAAAAATTCCTTTGCAATTTCCATAGCGTGCTGTTCGGTGATTTTGTTGGTTTTTGAAAGCATTTTAGCGCTGATTTTGTTTATGTGGTCGGAAAACGGACCGTCATAAATGAGCGACGGATATTCCTCAAATTCCTTTTCCATTTTCTCTGCCGACGAGCCTATATCAAGCTTTTTGTCCTCGCTTGCAAGCACCTCGGACGACTTTTCGGAAATATCAAAAGAAAGTTTGCCGGAGAACAAATCGTTTTGAATTTCAAAAAGCGTCTGCGTGAGGGTGGAGGAGTATTTTGCCAAATCTTCAAGCTGTTTTTTCTCGTCCGCCGAAAGTTCCTCGCCGCGAAGACCTTTTTTTGATATGGAATAGGTATAGTCGCCGACCTGTGTTAAAAATTTCGCCGTGTTGTCAATTTCAACGTGCGAAATAGGCAGTTCGCCGAGGTTTGCCTGTGCAAACGACGCTTTCTGATAAATTTCGTTTGACAAATCGTTGAGCGCATACGGCGAATTTGTAACGACACATTTCGACAAAAGCGTGTCAATATCTTTAACACAGTCGGTAAGCTGTAAAAACGAACGTGTGTAAACGTCGTTAAGCTGACCTTTCATAGCCTCTGCCGTGTTATTTTTCACAATCGCCGCCGAGAACGTTATAACCAGCAAAAGCGTTACGAGAATGAGAAAATATCCCATTGACGGTTTTGACTTTCTGTTTTCGTTTGAATTTTCCATATTGTTTTTCCTTTCAAAAAATTATAGTAGGTAAAACTCTATTTTGCAAAGGTGTGATTTCCGAGTACCTTTACCACAGGACGTGAATAAATCCATTTGTTTGTGGTTTTCGCCGGGTTGTAGTAATATATCGCACCGCCCGACGGGTCCCAGCCGTTGAGCGCGTCCTGACAAGCTTTGTAAACGGTGGAGCTTTTGTCGAGCGACGCGTGAATTTGCCCGTCGTTTACCGCAGTAAACGCGCCGGGCTGATAAATTACACCGGCTATGGTGTTTGGAAATGACGGGTGCTTTACACGGTTTAAAATTACAGCCGCAACGGCGACCTGACCTTCGTAAATTTCGCCCCGTGCCTCGCCGTTTACCGCGCGCGCCAAAAGTTCGAGGTTTTGTTCATACGTGTTTGTGTCGGCATACGCCTTTTCGGTTTTTGACAAAAACGGAATTGATACAATAAGCGCAAAAAGAAGCACAAACGCAGCACTTATAAAAAACTTGTTTGATGAAATATGCTTTTCTTTCATAATTTCCTCCGTAAATAAAATTTTCTTATGCAATAATATTTTTCATATTTATCAAAAAAATATACACAAGCTTTCATATAATAAAAAATTTTCAAATATAAATAAAATAAGTTAAAATTTAAGGGGGATAAAATTTATGGAAAAACTTTCAAGAGCGCAGGGCGCAGACATAGTACATAATCTTATAATGGAAAACAGGGCACACCTTAACGTTTCGGGTGTGGAGGACGTGGAAAGCTTTAACGACGAGGAAATAATACTTCATACTAAAATGGAGGTGCTTATAGTTACGGGGAGCGAGCTTAAAATAAACAAATTGAGCGTCGATGCCGGCGAAGTGGAAATAGAAGGATATATCGACTGTTTGCGTTATGCCGCACCGCGCGCAAGTGCAGGCGGATTTTTAAGCAGAATATTCAAGTAAATTTTTAAGGTGATAAAATGGAAATTTCGGTGAGTGCAGAGGCGCTCGTCTTTTTAAAAACCGTGCTCGGCGGAGCTGTGTGCGGTATGATTTTTGATATTTACAGAATTTTAAAAAGCGTGAAGAAAAGTATGTTTATGATTGAAGCGGGCGATATAATTGTCTGGATTGTTGTGGCAATGATGTCTTTTTTCGCGGTGTTTTTCGCAAATTCGGGCGAGGTGCGCTGGTATGAAATAGTGGCACTTTTCACGGGATTTGTGCTCTACACCGTGTCGGTAAGTAAATATTTCATAACTTTTGTAAAATTTATTGCAAAAGTTTTTGCCAAAACGTTTAAACTTACGCTTATGCCGGTTGTACGGCTGTTGAAAGCCGTAAAAAACATAGGTTTGTTTATATTTTCATATGTAAAAAAGCCGTTTGTATTTGTCGAAATTTGTCTAAAATTACAAAAAAAGCGCTTTAGATTTATAAAAAATCAACAAATTTTTGATTTTAGGCGTTTAAAACGCATTTTTCGTAAAAATTGACTTTACATTTTGAAATGTTTGCGATATAATATATATGGTGTTATTGTAGATAGGTGTATAAACTTATCGTGTTTGATTTGAATTTACGGATTTGATATATTTGGCGGAGGGCGAATGATGCAGAAGAGAAAGCTTAAAAGAAAGCTGACTTTAAGTAAGTTGCTGGCGCTTGTTTTTATGTGCGCGGCTGCCGTTATTTTGATAAAGCAACAGGGTGAAATAAATTATCATAACAAAAAAATCGCACAGCTTCAGTCTGATATTAAAACAGAGGAGAAGCTTAAAAAGGAACTTGAAGAAAAAAGTGCGATTTATTCATCGGATTACTACATAGAAAAGATAGCGAGGGAAGAACTCGGGCTTGTTATGCCCGACGAAAAAGTGTTTATCGACGCTAACGGTAACTAAATATTTAAAATACTTCCGGTATTTGCATACGTCGGGCGCGCGTGCGCTCAAACTTTAAGGAGGCAATTTCTACTGATGCAGGTTGAAGTCGGCAAAATTTACGAAGGCAAGGTTACGGGTATTACAAATTTCGGCGCGTTTGTCGAAATAGGGGCAGGCACTACAGGGCTTGTGCATATTTCAGAAGTGGCGCTCGAATATGTTAAGGATATACGCGAACATCTCAAGGTTGGAGAGACGGTTAAAGTAAAGGTTACAAACGTTGACCCGAGCGGAAAAATCGGTCTTTCCATAAAGCAGGCAATTAAGCAGGAGGAGGCGTCGGCGCCCAAATCAAAGCGTCCTGCGGAGTTTGTCTGGGACAAAAAACCTGCCGGCGACATTTCTTTTGAAGAAAAGCTTAACAAATTTAAGCAGGCGAGCGAAGAAAAAATGCACGACTTAAAAAGAAGTATGGAGCCGAAACGCGGTTCAAACCGTAAAAATTATTAAAAATCAAGGAACGCTTAAAGTGTTAAGCGTTCTTTTTTTGCAATAATATCGGGAAATATGCGCTTTTATCAAAATTTGTACTTGATAACGGCGAGAAAAAAAGGTATAATATTATATTATATAAATTCGGTGGTGACGAAATTGACCGGCAACAATCTTAAAATATATGATAACAATGCTTTAATTGATAATGAAGATTTAAACGAAAATTCGGATAACGTTGAAAAAAACGACAGCGAAAACGATAAGAAAACAAAAATTCTTCCGCTTTTGCCTCTTAAAGGTCTGCCTGTTTTTCCGTATATGGTTTTGCATTTTGACGTGCGCCGTGCGTTTTCCATAAAAGCGCTTGAAGGTTCGCTTGCGGAAAATCAGCTTATATTCTTGACCGCGCAGAAAAATCCGCTCATAAACGCACCTATGCGTGACGAACTTTTTTGGACGGGCACCGTTGCGAGAATTAAACAGGTTTTAAAACTTCCCGAAAACAACGCGCGCGTGCTTGTTGAAGGAATAAGCCGTGCGCGAATTGTGAAATTTATCGCAGACGTTCCGTATTTTGAGTGCGAAATTGAGGAGCTTGAAAGCTTTTGCGCGGACGATGAAGAAACGCAGATTAAAAACGAGGCGCTTATGCGCAAAATAAAATCCCAGCTTATAAGCTACTATGACGTTAACCCGAAATTTACACCTGACGCAGTAAAAAGTGCGGCGGAAATTACAAATCCGAACGAATTTGCCGACCTTGTGAGCGCCGGCATAAGTTTTGATATTGACGCAAAACAGGCGCTTCTGGAGGAAACAGACGTTACAAAACGCCTTGAAATGCTTGTTGATTTTATCGACCGCGAAATAAAAATTCTGACGGTTGAGCGCGATATAAACCGCAAAGTGAGCGGAAATATCGACAAAAATCAAAAAGATTATTATCTGCGCGAACAGCTTAAAGTTATACGTTCGGAGCTTGGCGACCGCGACGAAATCGAGGCGGAGGCGGACGAGCTTAAAGACAGGCTTGTGAGAGCCAATGCGCCCGATTATGTCCTTAAAAAGGCGGACAAAGAGCTTTCGCGTATGGTGAAAATGCAGTCTGGAAATCCCGAGGCTTCGGTTATCCGCACGTATGTTGAATGGCTTTGCGATATTCCGTGGAGCGTTTCGACAGAGGAAAACGACGATATAGAAAACGCAAAAAAAGTGCTTGACGATGACCATTACGGTCTTGAAAAGGTGAAAGAGCGAATTTTGGAATATCTTGCGGTGCGAAAACTTTCGGGAAACTTAAAATCGCCCATAATCTGCCTTGTAGGACCTCCGGGAGTGGGAAAAACGTCAATCGCGCTTTCAATCGCGCGCGCACTCGGCAGAAATTACGCGCGTATATCGCTGGGCGGTGTGCGCGACGAATCGGAAATCCGCGGTCACAGAAAAACGTATATCGGTTCTATGCCCGGACGTATAATTTCCGCGTTAAAACAGGCAAAATCGAACAATCCTCTGCTTTTGCTTGATGAGATAGACAAGCTTTCGCGCAACTTTAAAGGCGACCCGTCGGCGGCGCTTTTGGAGGTTTTGGACGCCGAACAGAATTTTGCATTCCGCGACCATTATATCGAACTTCCGTTCGACCTTTCAAAAACGCTTTTCATAACAACCGCAAATTCGCTCGACGGCATTGACAGACCTCTGCTTGACCGTATGGAGGTTATTCATATTTCGGGCTATACCGACGAGGAAAAGCTTAATATAGCCAAAAAATATCTTGTGCCGAAACAGCTTAAACAAAACGGACTCAAAAAATCGAACGTCAAGTTTTCGGACGGCTCGCTCATTTCGGTTATCGACAATTACACGCGTGAGTCGGGCGTGAGAGAGCTGGAGAGAAAAATCGCCGCGGTTTTGCGCAAATGTGCAAAACGAATTGCCGGCGGTGAGGTTAAAAGCGTGTCGGTGAGTGAAAAAAATATCGAAAGCTACCTCGGCAGAAAAATATTTATCAAAAACGAGAAAAACAGAGAAAGCGAAATCGGCATTGTAACAGGTCTTGCGTGGACGCAATACGGCGGCGATACGCTTTCGGTTGAGGTTAATGTATCCAAGGGAAGCGGAAAAATCGAGCTTACAGGCTCGCTCGGCGACGTTATGAAAGAGTCGGCTATGACCGCAATCAGCTTTGTGCGTTCGTGCGCCGATAAGTACGGATTTGACGGTGATTTTTACAAAAATAACGACATTCACATTCACGTCCCCGAGGGTGCAACGCCGAAAGACGGTCCGTCGGCAGGCATAACGATGGCGACTGCGCTTATTTCCGCGCTTTCGGGAAAACGCGTGAAAAAGGACGTTGCAATGACGGGAGAAATCACGCTCCGAGGCAGAGTTTTGCCCATCGGCGGACTTAAAGAAAAGTCGCTCGCGGCGTACCGCATCGGAATCGGCACAATCGTAATTCCCGACGAAAATGTTCCCGATTTGGAGGACATTCCGCAAAATATCCGCGAAAAAATCAACTTTGTGCCGGCTAAAAATATGGACACAGTGCTCAAAACCGCATTGGAACAGGAGTAAAATTTATGAATTTAAACAATGTTTCGCTTACCGTTTCGGCGGTTGATATGAAGCAATATCCAAAAACGAATTTTAAGGAAATCGCGTTTGCAGGGCGCTCAAACGTCGGCAAATCGTCGCTTATAAACAAGCTTTTGAACAGAAAAAGCCTTGCGCGCGTCAGCTCAAAGCCGGGCAAAACTGCAACGATAAATTTTTATAATATCGACAACACAATGAATTTTGTAGACCTTCCCGGTTACGGCTACGCAAAGGTTTCAAAAGCGGAAAAGAAAAAATGGGCGGATATGATTGAAACGTATCTTAACACGCGCGAGCAGTTATGCCAGGTTATTTTGCTGGTTGACAGCCGTCACACGCCCACCGAAAACGACGTTACAATGCTCCGCTATATCCGCGCGTGCTGTGAAAGGGCGGTTGTTATCGCCACAAAATGCGACAAGCTTTCGGCGTCACAGTTGAACGAGCATCTTTCCGACATTATAAAAACGCTCTCACTTTCAGGCGACGACATTATAATTCCGTTTTCAACAGTAAACGGCACGGGCGTTGAGGAATTTTACGCATATATTGAAGAAGTTTTGGAGATTGAAGTATAAAAAATGGAGAATAAAATGACAAATTTGCTTGATGGATTGAACGACAGACAAAAAGAGGCAGTTACAACAACCGAGGGTCCGCTTTTGGTGCTTGCAGGCGCAGGAAGCGGAAAAACAAAGGTTTTGACGCACAGAGTTGCATATATTTTGGAAAACAGGCTTGCCGCGCCGTGGGAAATTTTGGCGATAACTTTTACAAATAAAGCGGCAAACGAAATGTGCACGCGTATTGCAAATATCGTGGGCGAGGCGAGCGAGGATATTTGGATAAAAACGTTCCACTCGGCGTGCCTGCGCATATTAAGGCGCGATATTGAAAAACTAGGCTACACGTCTAATTTCAACATTTATGACACAAACGACCAGAAAAGGCTTATAAAAGACTGTCTGCGCGAACTGAACTTAAACGAGGACAATTACCCGATAAAAAGCGTTATTTCAAAAATCAGCTCGGCTAAAGACGAAATGATTGACTGCAAGGAATTTGCAAAGCGCAACGACGATTTCCGCGGTGAAAAATACGCTATGATATATGCGCGTTATCAGCAAAAACTCAAAGAAAACAACGCTATGGATTTTGACGATTTGATTGCAAAAACCGTCGAACTTTTTAAGGATAATCCCGACGTTTTGGAATATTATCAGAATAAATTCAAATACATAATGGTGGATGAGTATCAGGATACAAACAATTTGCAGTATATTTTCGTGTCTATGCTCGCCGAAAAGCACCGCAACATCTGTGTTGTGGGTGACGACGACCAGAGTATTTACAAATTCCGCGGCGCGAACATAAGAAATATTCTCGACTTTGAAAAACAGTTTGACGACGCGAAAAACATTAAACTTGAACAGAATTATCGCTCAACCCAGACAATTCTCGACGCGGCGAACGCGGTTATAGCAAACAACTTTGAGCGCAAGGAAAAAAAGCTTTGGACAAATCAGGGCGAGGGCGAAAAAATTGAGGTGCGCACCTGCAGTGACCAGGTGGACGAGGCAATGTATATTTCGGGCGAAATAGAAAAACTTGTTTCGTCGGGAAAATATTCGTATAAAGACATTGCGATTTTGTACCGCACCAACGCACAGACCCGTGCGCTTGAAGATAACCTTTCGTGCCCGTACAGAGTGCTTTCGGGTCTGAGGTTTTACGATACAAAGGAAATTAAGGATATTCTGTCGTATCTGAGGGTTATTTACAATCCCAACGACGACGTTAACTTAACAAGAATTATAAACGTTCCGAAACGCGGAATAGGCGACACCACGGTGGGAAAAATAGCCGCGTTTGCCGAGAGTATGGGCGTCAGTATGTTTGACATTATAAGCGACGAAAAATATCTTGAGGCGCTCGGACGGAGCAGTGCGAAAATCCGCGAGTTTTCGACGATTATAAACAATCTGCGCGAATATATCGGCAACATTTCGCTTGTTGACCTTATGGACAAGGTGTTTACCGAAACGGGTTATGCCGACAGTCTTATCGCGGAAAATACGCCCGAGTCAAGGGGCAGAATTGAAAATCTTCAGGAGTTTAAGTCGAAGGCTCTGGAGTATGAGAAAAACGTTGAAGACCCAACGTTCGGCGGATTTTTGGACAATATTTCGCTTGTGTCGGACATTGACAACTACGACACTGAGCAGGACGCTATCGTTTTGATGACCTTGCACAGCGCAAAGGGACTGGAATTTCCCGTTGTGTTTATGTGCGGACTGGAAAAGGGACTTTTCCCGAGTTATCAGTCGGAGGGCGAGCTTGACAAGCTGGAGGAGGAAAGACGTCTTTGCTATGTGGGAATTACGCGTGCAAGAGAAAAATTATACATCACATATGCGCTTCAGCGCGTTATGTTCGGCAAAACTGAAAGCAAGGTTGTGTCTGAATTTGTGGGCGAAATTCCCGAGAAACTTCTTAACCGCACCGACAACGTTGTAAGAAAACAGTTTGCGTCATACGGCAGTGCGAGGGGATATTCGGGAAGCGACCTTTTCGGCGGTGCCGGCAAAAAGAGCGATATGGATTACAGTGCGATTATCGCAAAAAGCACCAAGAGCGGTGCGGAGATGAAAAGCAGTGTGACCTACAAAAAAGGCGAGAGAGTTATGCACAAAAAATTCGGCGAAGGTATGATTGTGGGCATAACCGAAAGCGGCGGCGATATGATGCTTGAAATTTTGTTTGACAACGTCGGAACGCGTAATCTTATGGCGTCGTTCGCACGGCTCAAAAAACTTTAAAATGAGGGAATATTTTGGAACAGTATGCTGATTTTGCTTATTATTACGATAAGCTCACTTATGATGTCGAATACGAAAAAATTGCTGATTTTGTGAAGAAAATTTTTGATAAATATGCAAATGGCAAGGTGTCGCTTGTGTGCGACCTTGCGTGCGGAACAGGCACGGTGTGCAATTTTCTGGCTGATTCGGGTTTCGATATGATAGGTGTGGACTTTTCGCCGAGTATGCTTAATATTGCTATGGAAAAGCGCGGCGAAAGGAACATTCTGTATCTTAATCAGGATATTGCTGATTTTGAACTTTACGGCACGGTTGACGCGTTTCTGTGCCTTTTGGACAGCGTAAATCATTTGGACTGTGAGGACGATTTTGAAAGAATGTTCAATTACGCGAATAATTATCTCAATCCCGAGGGATTGTTTATATTTGACGTAAATTCGCCGTATAAATTTGAGCATATTTTATCGGACAACGTTTTTACATACGACAGCGACGATATTTACTATGTCTGGGAAAATGATTTTGACAAAGACGAGGGCATATGCACGTTTTATCTCACGTTTTTTGTAAACGAAAACGGGCTTTACAGACGTTTTGACGAACAGCATACCGAAAGAGTTTACACCGATGAAAAAATACGCAAAACCGCCGAAAAAAACGGCTTTGAAATTGTCGGAATGTTCGGCGGAAATTATGATTTCAAATCTCCCGAATGTGATGAAGAACGGATTTTTTACGCTGCGAAAAAGATAAAAAACGTTAAAATGGAAAAATAATTTTTAAATAGAAACGGCATTTTTGCCGTTTTTTGTTTTGCATTAAAAACGTCTTACTTGCGGATAATATTAAGGCAAAGGAGCTGAAATTATGAGCAAAATAAGGCGTGAGAGAACGAAAAAGAAAAAAGAAAACGGCGCTGTTCCGATTTGGGAACAAGACCTTCTCGACACCTGCAAAGCTGCATCTGCAACCGACTGTACGGGACTTATTCAGATTTCACCGATTGATGAAAACGAAATTGAGGCGTACAAAGATGTTTACGATTTCGGTCCTTCACCCGACGATTATGTTGACTGATAAATATTGACTGATAAGAAAGCAAAACCCCGTTTTTGACGGGGTTTTGCTGTATCTTGCTATCGTTGGTTAAATTCTTTCATTTTTCTGTCCATTGAGCGTTGTGCGTCTTTTTTTGCAATGCTTTGGCGCTTGTCGTAATCTTTTTTACCGCGTGCAAGTGCAATTTCTACCTTAACCTTTGAATTTTTAAAATAAATTTTTGTCGGCACAAGCGAAAAACCTTTTTCTTTTGTCTGACCTATAAGCTTTCTTATTTCGCTTTTGTGCAAAAGAAGTTTGCGGTCGCGCATAGGGTCTTTATTAAAAATATTTCCCTTTTCAAACGGACTTATGTGCATTTGCTTTATGTAAACCTCGCCGTTTGAAATTTGCGCGTATGCTTCTTTGAGGTTAACTTTGCCGTCACGCAGAGATTTTACCTCCGTTCCGGCAAGGCTGATACCGCACTCTAACTGCTCAATTATAAAATAATCGTGCCACGCTTTTTTATTTTGTGCAATTATTTTTATACTGTCCAATTTTTACACCTCAACTTAAAACAAAATCTATTTTATGCGAAAGTACGTCAACATTTGCAACGATAACTTTAACTTCGTCGCCGATTTTATAAATTTTTCCGCTCCGCTCACCGCGCAGGGAATAGGTTTTCTCATCATAAACATAATAATCGTCGTCAAGGTCGGCAACGCGCACAAGCCCCTCGACGCTGTTTTCAAGTTCAACAAAAAATCCGAACGATGTAACCGACGAAATAATTCCGTCAAATTCACCGCCGACCTTATCTTCCATAAATTCAGCTTTTTTGATGTCGCAAACCTCGCGTTCCGCCTCCTGTGCGGTGATTTCCGTTTCGCTCGAATGAACTGCCGTACGCTCGGTAAACGCGGTAAGATAATTTATTCGCTCCTCGGTTAAACCGCCGTTTAAAAATTCCTTTATAATTCGGTGAATAGCAAGGTCGGGGTAACGTCTTATGGGCGACGTGAAATGACAGTAATATTCAAACGCAAGCGAAAAATGTCCTGCGTTCTGCGACGAATATTTCGCTTTCATAAGCGAACGCAAAAGCGCGGTTGAAATTATTCTTTCGTAGGGTGTGTTTTTGATTTTGTCCAAAAGACGCGCAAATTCTTTCGGGTGCGGTTCGGACGCGCCTTTTATTGAAAATCCCATATTCTTGACAAATTCGTTAAACGCCGTTATTTTCTCAGCGGACGGTTTTTCGTGCACTCGGTATACAAACGGCACGCTTGCCCAGAAAAACGTTTCTGCAACCGTTTTGTTGCACATCAGCATAAATTCCTCAATAATCGAATTTGCGATCGTTATTTCGCGTTTTGAAATCTTTATCGGTCTGCCGTTTTCGTCAAGCTCAATTTTAGTTTCGGGAAAATCAAAGTCGATACCGCCTTTTTTTAGGCGTTTTCCCTTTAAAATAAGTGCAAGCGTCTGCATCAAATACAAATCGTCCAAAATATGCTCATACTTTTTGCAAAGCTCTTTGTCGCCGTCAAGAATTTTCGTGACGTCCTCATAGGTCATACGTTCTTTTGTTTTGATAATTCCCTCGCATACTTCGGAATTTGTAAGATTTCCCATTTCGTCAATTTCCATTATAACAGATAAAGTCAGCCTGTCAACCCTCGGATTGAGCGAGCATATGCCGTTTGAAAGCTTTTTCGGGAGCATAGGCACAACACGGTCGGCAAAATATACGCTCGTTCCGCGCTTGTATGCCTCCTTGTCGATTGCGCCGTTTTCTTTTACATAGTGCGTAACGTCGGCAATGTGAACGGATAAGATATATCCGTTTTCGCTCTTTTTGACGCACACCGCGTCGTCCAAATCTTTTGCGTCCGCGCCGTCGATTGTGATAACGGTGTCTTTTCGGAAATCGCGTCTGTTTTTGATTTCCGATTTTTCGATTTCCTCACTTATTTTGTCCGCCTCGGCAAGCGTTTTTACGTCAAATTCGTCATCAATTCCGAAACGCTTTATAACCGACAGAACATCAACGCCTTTCTCGGCATAATTGCCCAGAATTTCGGTAATAATTCCCTCGGGATTTTTTCTCTCGGCGTTAAATTCCGTGATTTTGCAAACAACCTTGTCACCGTCTTTAACGCCCGAATTTTTGTATTTTGAAATAAAAATATCCTGCTTGATGCGCCTGTCGTCGGGGATAACAAACCCGAAATTACGGTTTTTTTCAAACGTGCCGACAATATATTCCGACGCGCGCTTGAGCACCGACACAACCTCGCCCTCACCGCGCTTGGTTTTGGTTTTTCTGCTCGTTATGCGCACCGATACCGTGTCGCCGTTCATTGCACCGCCTGTTTTGTCGGACGGAATGAAAATGTCGCCGTCCCCGCAGAGCATAAACCCGAAACCGCGCTCGGTGCTCTGAAATTTTCCGCTTACAAGACCGAGAGTTTTTGCGAGCACATAGCGTTTTTTCTTGGTTTTAACAATAACTCCGTCATCGCAAAGCTCTTTTATTATGTTTTCAAATTCCGCCGTGTCGCCGTCGGGTACGCCGAGAACCGCTTTTATATCGTCAAGCGTCATCGGAACATACAAATCGTCGGCAAAAAATGCGGAAAGTTTTTCTTTTTGTGTCATAGTCCGTAAAACCTCACTAATGCTAATATAGCTGAAATTACCAATATTATATCCTAATTGTAACATATTTTTCAAAAAAAGATACTGTTTTTTTAAAAATACTTGAAATTTTGTTTGAAAAATACTAAAATAGATACATAAATGTGCAAAAAACATATGAAAGGACGATAAAAATGTCTGTTTTTGATAAAGCAAAAATTATACTTCCCAAAAACTGCGATATGGAAAAATGGAGCGTTGTGGCGTGCGACCAGTACACCTCCGAACCGCAGTATTGGGAAAGTGTGAAAAAAACCGTGGGAAATGCACCGTCTGTGCTCAATATGATTTTTCCCGAAATTTATTTAAATGACGGTGATGCGGACGAGCGTACGGCAAAAATCAATGATGCGATGAAAAAATGTCTTGGAAACGGCAACGTTTACGAAACCGAGCCGTGTCTTATTTATGTTGAGCGCACGCTTGAAAACGGCAGTGTGCGAAAGGGAATTGTCGGTGTTATCGACCTTGAAGAATACGATTTTAACGTCGGCTCGCAAAGCAAAATCCGCGCGACGGAAGGCACTGTTCTGGAAAGAATTCCGCCCCGTGTAAAGGTTAGATGCGATGCGCTTTTGGAATTTCCGCACGTTATGCTCTTAATTGACGACGATAAAAAAGAAATTATCGAAAAAATCGACAAATCGGCACTCGAGCCGATTTACAATTTTTCGCTTATGGAAAATTCGGGCAGAATAAAGGGATATAAAATCACCGACACGGACGAAATCCTTGAAAAACTTGAAAAACTCGGCGATAAGAAAGCATTTGAAGAAAAATATTCGGTGAGCGGAAAAGGCGTTTTGCAGTATGCTGTGGGCGACGGAAACCATTCGCTCGCGACTGCGAAAACCTGCTATGAAAACGAAAAGGCAAAAATAGGGGATGAGGCGAAAAATCTTCCCTTGCGTTATGCGCTTGTCGAGGTTGTAAATCTTCACGACGAGTCGCTTGTTTTTGAGCCTATTCACCGCGTTGTTTTCGGTGTTGACGAAGAAAAATTCGTAAATGCGCTTGCGGAAAAATACCAAATTGAAAAAGCGGACAAGGGCGATTTTGAAATTGTGTCAAACGGCACAAAAACCGCATATGTTATAAAAAATCCCGATTTTAATCTTACTGTCGGCTGTATTCAAAGCTTTATCGACGGATATTTGAAAGAAAACGGCGGAAGTGTGGATTATATTCACGGCGCGTCTGTTGCGGAAAAGCTTGCCGAAGAAAAAGGAAATGCCGGCATACTTTTAAACGCTATGCAAAAGAGCGATTTGTTTAAAACCGTCATTCTCGACGGCGCATTGCCGAGGAAAACTTTTTCTATGGGCGAGGCGTGCGACAAGCGTTTTTATCTTGAAGGAAGAAAAATCAGATAAATTTTTAACAATAATTCATTTTTGTGGCTTTTAGCCATTGACTATTATTAAAAAATGTTATATAATAAACGATAATTGTTAATATAAAATCCGCATAACCATTATGCGGAAAATTTAAAATGTTATTGGAGGAATTTTAAGTGAACAGAGTTTATAACTTTTCAGCAGGTCCGTCGTGTTTGCCGCTCGAGGCGCTCGAAAAAGCACAGAAAGAATTGATTTCGTACGGCAGTTCGGGTATGTCGGTTATGGAGATGAGTCACCGTTCCTCCGATTTTCAGAATATTATTGATAACTGCGAGGCGCTTTTGAGAAAGCTTTTAAACATCGGTGACAACTACAAAGTTTTGTTTTTGCAGGGCGGTGCGTCAACGCAGTTTGCAATGGTGCCGTTAAACCTTTACAAAAACAAAAAAGCAGATTATGTTTTGACGGGCGTGTGGTCGAAAAAAGCTGCTAAAGAGGCAGGCAGATACGGCGATGTTAACGTTGTTGCTTCGTCCGAGGACAAAACATTCTCGTACATTCCGGAACTTTCGGCGGATATGTTCTCGAAAGACGCGGATTATGTTCATATCACGCATAACAACACCATTTACGGCACAAGATACACAACACTTCCCGACGTCGGAAACGTTCCGCTTGTTGCGGATATGTCGTCGTCAATTTTGAGCCAGGAGATTGATGTTAACAAGTTCGGCATCATCTACGCAGGCGCGCAGAAAAATATGGCGCCGGCAGGTCTTACCGTTGCAATCGTCAGGGAAGATTTAATCGGCAATGCGCTTGACATCACCCCGACAATGCTCAACTACCAAACACACGCCGACAACGGTTCAATGTTCAATACACCCCCGACATTCGCAATTTATATGTGCTCTCTCGTTTGCGAATGGCTCGACAAACTCGGCGGAATTAAAGAAATTCAGAAAGTTAACGAATACAAAGCAGGTCTTTTGTATGACTTCCTCGACAGTTCTTCAATGTTTAAAGGCACGGTTGAGAAGAAAGACCGCTCGCTTATGAACGTTCCGTTTGTAACGGACAGCGACGAGCTTAACGCAAAATTCATAAAGGAAGCAAAAGAGAACGGTCTTGTAAACCTTAAAGGACACCGTTCGGTAGGCGGTATGCGCGCAAGCATATACAACGCTATGCCTGTTGACGGCGTTAAAAAGCTTGTTGAATTTATGAAGAAATTTGAAACGGAAAACAAATAATTCGGAGGTAAAATTATGGAAATTTTAACTTTAAATAAAATTGCCGCCTGCGGACTTGACCTTCTCGACAAAAACGTTTTTAACGTTTCGGACGACGCGAAAGACCCCGACGGTATAATCTTAAGAAGCTTTAATATGCATGACAGCGTGCTCGGCGACAACATTAAGGCAATCGCAAGAGCAGGCGCAGGTACGAACAATATTCCCATTGACAAATGCACTGAAAAAGGAATTGTTGTTTTCAACACTCCCGGCGCAAACGCAAACGCGGTTAAAGAGCTTGTGCTTGCAGGTCTTTTCCTCTCGTCGCGAAAAATTGCGCAGAGTATGGAATGGGCAAAAACCTTAAAAGGCGAGGGCGAAAACGTCGGCAAGCTTGTTGAAAAAGGCAAAAGCAATTTTGTCGGCCCCGAAATTGAGGGCAAAAAGCTTGGTATAATCGGTCTGGGCGCAATCGGCGTTATGGTTGCAAATGCGGCTTATCACCTCGGTATGGACGTTATAGGTTACGACCCGTACATCTCGGTTGACGCGGCCTGGGGACTTTCAAGACACGTTAAAAAAGCCGACAACGTTAAAGATTTGGTGGCAGAGTGCGACTACATAACTCTCCACGTTCCGCTTAACGATTCCACAAAAGGTATGATTGGCAAAGACCTTTTTGCGATTATGAAAAAAGGCGCGAGAATACTTAACTTTGCGCGCGGCGGTCTTGTTGAAGAGGAGGCGCTCAAAGAGGCTCTGAAAGACGGAACTGTTGCGGCATATGTTACAGATTTCCCGAATGACAACATTTTAGGACTTGAAAATGTTGTTTGTATTCCGCATCTCGGCGCGTCAACACCCGAGTCGGAGGATAACTGCGCTAAAATGGCGAGTGTTGAAATTCAGGATTATCTCTGCGAGGGCAACATTGTAAATTCGGTTAACTTCCCGAACTGCACCCTTCCCAGAGAGGGCAAAACGAGAATTACAATCGCGCACAAAAACGTGCCCAACTGCGTAAGCAACTTCACAAATCTTTGCTCGAAAGACAATTACAACATTGCAAATATGATTAACAAAAGCCGTAAAGATTTGGCTTACACAATTATTGACCTTGACAACGACGCCGATGCTTCGATTGCAAAGGAATTTGAGGCGCTCGAAAACGTTATGAAAGTAAGAATTATAAAATAATTTACTTAATATTTTAAGGAGAAAGCTATGCTTAACACTTTAAAGGAAAAGAATAAAAATATTGAATTTTTTACTGTAAATGACCCCGAATTTGCAAAATACGGCAGAGTTATAAAAGGTTTTGACGTTTCGGAAATTATTGCGGAATGTGAAAAAATGCCGTATCCGGACGAGGGCTCGAGATATGATGCGGGTGTCGAATGCCTTGAAAAGCTCGCGATTGCCGAAAAAATCAAAAATGAGGTTTACGGCGAGCTGGACACGCAAATCGGCGCGTGCTACGGTCACAGTACTACGCTCAACGGTCTTGAATTTCACAAAGGCTCCGAGGTTAACATTGCTGTTACCGATTTTGTGCTTATTCTCGGCACAATCTTTGAAATGAAAGACGGTAAATTCAATTCTGCCGATGCAAAAGCTTTTTATGTTAAAAAGGGAGAAGTGATTGAGGTTTATGCGTCAACTCTCCATTTTTGCCCGTGCCAGGTGAGCGATGACGGTTTCTTCTGCGTTGTGGGACTTCCCAAAGGCACAAATCTTCCGCTCGACGGAAAGTATGACGACAAGCTTTTGTTCAGAAAGAATAAATGGCTTATTGCGCACGAGGACAACAAGGCGCTTATAGAGCGCGGAGTTGCAAGCGGAATTTACGGCGAGAATTACACAATAAAATATTAAAACAAGAACCTCCGAAATGAACTGTTTCGGAGGTTTTTTTGAAAATTTCATTAAATTTTATTAAAAACGTTGTAAAATGAGGAAAAATGTATTAAAATAGTCTTATGCTATCAACAAGGGAGGAAAAAATATAAAAATGAATTTTAAAGACTGTGTTTACAAAAAAGACGACTTTTCGATGAATTATAAGGTTTTTTTTAATGATAACAACGATAATTTACCGCTGATTGTGTATCTTCACGGTGCGGGCGAGCGCGGAGAAAACGTTTCGCACCTGTACCGTCACGGAATACCGAAGCTTATAAACGAGGGCAGAGAAATCCCTGCCGTGGTGCTTGCACCGCAGTGTCCGGCACTTTGCGTGTGGGACAATATTGTTGACAAAGTGAAATCGCTGATTGACAGTGTTGTAAAAGAATTTAACATAAAAAACGACCGCATTTGCATAACCGGTTCGAGTATGGGCGGTTTCGGAACGTGGTCGATGGGACTTACATATCCGTCGTTTTTTGCCGGTATTGCGCCCGTTGCCGGCGGAGGTATGTCGTGGAGATGTGCAAAGCTTGCAAAAACGCCCGTTTTTGCAGTGCACGGCAGTGCGGACGATACTGTACCGTTTACATATTCCAAACTTATGGCAGACGCCGTTAATGCAAACGGCGGAAACGCACGTCTTTTAAAGCTTGACGGTTTGGGACACAACGACGGCATAGACTTTGCGTACAGAAATACCGAAATTATTGATTGGCTGTTAAATATGCGCAGAAACAATTTTGACTATGTTCCCGAAATCTGTGAGGAAATGTTTTAACAGGAATTTGAAACGTGCAGTTGGTTTATAATAATACAAAAAGGTTGTGATTTGGTGAAAAAAAGAGATAAAACAAAGGCTAAAAAACCGATAAAATGGGGCAAAGTTACCGCGGTAAACAAGCGCAGTGTCGCGATTTACGTTGTTTTGCGTTTTCTTGTAACCGCGCTGATGATTGTTCAGCTTATCAGGGGCAATTATGACAATGTTTTCTTATGCCTTTTGACGCTGGTTCTGTTTTTCATACCGGCGATTTTGGACAGAGGTTTTAACATAAAGCTTCCGACTGCGCTTGAAATCGTAATTATAGTTTTCATTTTCAGTGCGGAAATCCTGGGCGAAATGCAGAATTTTTATTCGCATTTTAAAAACTGGGACACAATTCTGCACACGGTAAACGGCTTTTTGATGGCGGCAATCGGCTTTGCAATGGTGGATATTTTAAACCAAAGCCCGAGAATACATCTCACAATGTCACCCGTTTTTGTGGCATTTGTGGCGTTTTGCTTTTCTATGACAATCGGAATAATATGGGAATTTTTTGAGTTTTCTATGGACAGATTCTTCCTGTACGATATGCAGAAAGACTTTATCGTGCAGAATTTCGCATCATCAATTCTCAATCCCGAACATCTTAACAAACCCGTCGTACTTGAAAATATATCCAAAACGGTGATTTATTATGCAAAAGACGGCAAAAATCTTACCGAAACGGTGAACGGCGGATATGTTGACATCGGCATTATCGACACAATGAAAGATTTGTTTGTCAACTTTATCGGCGCGGCGGTGTTTTCCACTATCGGTGCGTTTTATGTTAAATCGCGCGGAAAATCGAAGGTTGCGCAAAGTTTTATTCCGTATTTCGGTGATGGCGAAAGCGCGGCAAATGTTAAGGATTTAAAGAAAAATTATACCGAAGGTAACGGCGAAACGGGACTTTTCGAGGGCAGCCTTGAAAGTAAAGATAAGAACGAATAAAATTTTATTCAGAGGATAAAAAATTGGAAACACAAATATATCATAAAAACAGAATATTTGCCGACGAAAAAACGGGGCTTACAACCGAGCAGGCACTTGAGAGAAGAGCGGCAGGTCTTTACAACGAACAGGTAAAGGGCGCGGAAAAGACCGCCGCCGAGATTATAAAATCAAACGTATTTACATATTTCAACCTTGTGTTTTTTGTTCTCGCGCTGTGCGTTGCGCTTGTCGGCTCGTATAACGATTTGACGTTTTTTCCCGTTATCGTAATTAACACGGTGATAGGAATTTATCAGGAAATCCGCTCAAAAAAAACGCTTGAAAAACTCACAATTTTGTCAGCGCCCAAGGCAACCGTTGTGCGTGACGGCAAGGAGTGCGAGGTTGCGGTATCGAGCCTTGTGCGCGATGATATTGTTGTGTTTTCGGCAGGCAGTCAAATCTGCGCCGACGCGACCGTTATATCGGGAAGTGCGTCGCTTAACGAGGCGCTTGTAACAGGCGAAAATATCGAAATTAAAAAGGAAATAGGCTCGTCACTTTTGTCGGGCAGTTTTGTTGTGTCGGGAAAAGTTTACGCGCGTCTTGACAACGTGGGCAAAAATTCGTTTGTGTCGCGCCTTACCCTTGAGGCAAAAAAGAAAAACAACAATAAAAAATCCGAAATGATGAACGCGCTTGACAATCTTGTAAAATGGATTGGAATTTTAATCATTCCGATTGGATTTTTGATGCTTTTCAATCAGATTTGCATTTTGCATACCGACTATAAAACCGCGGTTGTTTCAACCGTCGGCGCGCTTGTCGGAATGATCCCCGAGGGACTTTATCTTCTCACTACCGCCGCACTGGTTGTGAGCGTTATGCGCCTCGCAAAGCGCAAAACTCTGGTGCACGAAATGGGTTGCATCGAGGCGCTTGCGAGAGTTAACGTTTTGTGTGTTGACAAAACGGGCACAATAACCGAGGATAAAATGGAATTTTCGGATTTGTGCGTGCTTGACGAGGACACGGGCAGAGAGAAAACAGAAAAAATACTTTGCGATTTCTGCAATGCTGCGGACGGTGACAATGCCACGATAAACACGCTCAAAGAGCATTTTGAAGGGGCGGACGGACTTGGAAAAAAAGCAGAAAAGGTGTTTGCGTTTTCGTCCGAGAAAAAGTACAGTGCGGTTAATTTTGACGATAAAACAAGCTATATTCTCGGCGCGCCCGAGATTATTATGGGTGACAATTATTCCGCACTTGCGGAAAAAATAAACGAATATCACGGAAGCCGTGTTCTGCTTTTCGCCGAGCATTTGGGTGAGTTTGACGGCGAAAATATCACCGATGAGATTGTTCCGCTGTCGCTTGTTGTGATTTCAAACAAAATAAGAAAAAACGCACCCGACACGTTTAGATTTTTTAAATCACAGGGTGTAAAAATAAAAGTTATTTCAGGCGATAATCCCAAAACCGTGTCGGAGGTTGCGAAAAGCGCAGGTATTGACGGCGCGGAGGATTACGTTGACTCGCGTGAACTTGAGAGCGACGCGGATTTTGCAAGCGCGGTGAGCCTTTACACGGTTTTCGGACGCGTTACGCCCGAGAAAAAGCGCAGACTTATAATTGCGCTGAAAGAAAACGGCAACACCGTTGCAATGACGGGCGACGGCGTGAATGACGTTCTTGCACTCAAAGAGGCGGATTGCAGTATTGCTATGGCGTCGGGCAGTGACGTTGCGTCGCAGGTGTCACAGCTTGTGCTTTTAAATTCCGATTTCGGCGCGCTTCCGAGCGTGGTGAAAGAGGGAAGAAGAGTTATAAACAATATCGAACGCACGGCGGCGTTGTTTTTGGTAAAAAACATTTTTTCGTTTTTCTTTGCGTTGATTTCGATAATTTTTGCGATAAATTATCCCGTTATGCCGTCACAGCTCACGCTTGTGAGCACCACGACAATCGGCATTCCGGCATTTTTCCTTGCGCTTTTGCCGAACAACGACCTTGTTAAAGGAAAGTTTATGCGAAATGTCATATATAAGGCTTTTCCCGCGGGATTTACAAACATATTTCTCGTGTCTTACCTTTGTATTCTCGCCGGATATGCAAATATCGGTTTTGACGAAATGTCGTCAATGGTGACAATCGTTCTGGGCGTTGTGGGGCTTACAATGCTTTACCGCGTGTGCAAGCCGTTCAACAAATTCAGAAAAATACTTTGGGGCGCAATGGTTACGGCGTTTTTTGCCGCGGCATTGCTTTTCCCGAAAATGTTCACGCTTTCGCCTCTGTCGGTTTACGAGGTGCTTTTGCTGATTTTGTTTGTCGCGCTTGTTCAGCCGTTTATGTATTTGGTTGTAAATATTCTTGAATTTTTCGAGAAGAAGTTAAAAAAAGCAAAGTCCAAAAAAGCATAATTTGAGAAAAAGGTATTGAAAGTGCAGAAATTTTATGTTATAATATAACTAAATTATGAAAATGTAAAAAATGCACATAAAGAAGGTGGAAAATTGGAAAAGGTGTTTTTTAACAAGGGTTATACCGACATAAATCCCTTGCAGTTCGGGTTTCAGAAGTGTCCTCCGTCGCATACTTGGGGACCGCATATAAGAGAATATTATCTTATTCACTATGTTGTTTCGGGCAAGGGCAGATTTATGAAAAAAGGCTTTGACGCCGAGGTTACGCCCGGTTACGCGTTTCTTATAAAGCCTAATGAGGTGTGCACCTACCGCGCAGACGAAAAAGACCCGTGGGAATACATATGGATAGGCTTTGACGGAAAAGTTGCAGAAAAGCTTGACGGACTTAAAGACTGCGTGTTTAAAGTTGACGGAAAAATATTTACCGATATGGTAAAATCGGACAGGCTTAAAAACACACGCGAGGAATATCTCACGGCAAAAATTTTCCTTTTGATTTCCAACCTTTTTGAGGGCGAAAACCACAAAAAAGAGCTTGTGGAGCATTTAGCCGGATATATCGAGGAAAACTATTTTTCGCGCCTTTATGTCAGCGAGCTTGCAAAGATGGTGAGCCTAGACCAAAGGTATCTTACGCGTCTTTTCAAAGCGAAAAAGGGCATAAGCCTTCAGCAGTATATAATCGACACAAAAATGAAAAAAGCTGCGATACTCATAAAAGATTTTTCGGTTGCGGATACCGCCAAAATGGTAGGCTACGACGACGTTTTCAATTTTTCCAAGATGTTCAAAAAGAACATAGGAGTTTCACCGTTGAAGTATAAAAAGGAATTCAAGGAGATTGGCGAATGATTGGTATTATCGGCGCAATGCAGGTTGAAGTTGAACATATAAAAGCGGTTATGACGGATGTCGAAACCGAAACAATAAGCGGAATTGAGTTTTGCAGAGGCAAAATTTCGGGCAAAGATACGGTTGCTGCAAAATGCGGAATAGGCAAGGTTTTTGCGTCGGTGTGCGCCGAGGCGATGATTTTGCGCTATAACCCGGACGTTATTGTGAATATCGGCGTTGCCGGAACGCTTACGAATGAGCTTAACACGACTGATATTGCCGTTGCAAAAAGCGTTGTCCATCACGACCTTGATACATCTCCGCTCGGCGACCCGGCCGGGCTTATATCGGGCATCAATATCATAAATATCGAGTGTGACGAAAAGGTTTCGTCACTTCTTGAAAAATGCGTAAAAAGTCTTGGCATAAACTGCAAAACGGGCGTTATCGCGTCGGGTGACCAGTTTGTGTGCACCACCGAAAGAAAAAATTTTATACGCGGTACATTTAATGCAATCGCGTGCGAAATGGAGGGCGCAAGCATCGGTCACGTGTGCTTTATAAACGGCACAAAATTCGGTGTTCTGCGTGCAATTTCCGACGGCGCGGACGAAAAATCGCATATGGATTACGACAAATTTGTTCCGCTTGCGGCGAAAAATTCGTTTGAGGTTATAAAACGTTTTATCGAGGAATTTTAAAAAATTAAATTGTGAAATATTTGTGAATGAATTTTGAAATAACTGTAAATTTTGCTGTATTTGATTGATTTTTTGAAAATAAGGTGCTAAACTGATTTTAACGAAAGATGTTTTGACATTTTTCTTTAAAATAAATGTATGTTATTACTTAAAGGAGCTGATTTTTTATGGCAAACAGGTTTGTACTGAACGAAACATCGTATCACGGAAAGGGCGCAATTTTGAGTATAGCCGACGAGGTTAAAACGAGAGGTCTTAAAAAGGCATTTGTGTGTTCCGACCCCGACCTTATTAAGTTTAACGTAACAAAAAAGGTTACGGACGTGCTGGAAAAAAATTCGCTTGCGTTTGAAATTTATTCTGATATTAAGGCAAATCCGACAATTCAAAACGTGCAGTCGGGTGTTGCGGCGTTTAAAAAAGCAGGCGCCGACTATATTATCGCAATCGGCGGAGGTTCGTCAATCGACACCGCAAAGGCAATAGGCATAATCATAAACAACCCCGAACACGAGGACGTAAGAAGTCTTGAGGGCGCGGTTGTCACAAAAAATAAATGCGTTCCGATTATCGCGGTTCCCACAACCGCAGGAACAGCGGCGGAGGTTACAATCAACTATGTTATAACCGACGTTGAGAAAAACAGAAAGTTCGTTTGCGTTGACCCGCACGATATTCCCGTTGTTGCGGTTGTAGACCCCGATATGATGTCGTCAATGCCCAAAGGTCTTACGGCGGCTACAGGTATGGACGCACTCACACACGCTATTGAGGGTTATATCACAAAAGGCGCGTGGGAACTTTCGGATATGTTCCACCTAAAAGCTATTGAAATTATTTCGCGCTCGCTCCGCGGTGCGGTTGAAAACACTCCCGAAGGCAGAGAGGGGATGGCGCTCGGTCAGTATGTTGCAGGTATGGGATTTTCAAATGTCGGACTTGGCATCGTTCACTCTATGGCTCACCCCCTCGGTGCGCTTTATGACACACCCCACGGCGTTGCAAACGCTATAATTCTTCCTGTTGTTATGGAATACAATGCTGAAGCAACGGGCGAAAAATACCGTGATATTGCAAAAGCTATGGGCGTTGAGGGAACAGAAAAAATGACGCAGGCAGAATACAGAAAAGCTGCGGTTGACGCGGTTAAAAAGCTTGCGGCGGACGTTGGTATCCCTGCCGATTTGAAAGAAATCGTAAAGAAAGAGGATATTCCGTTCCTTGCGCAGTCTGCATATGACGACGCTTGCCGTCCGGGCAACCCGAAAGACACAAGCGTAGAGGAAATTGCAAAGCTTTACGAATCTATGATTTAAGTTTTTTCTCAAAAATAAAATCCGCCCTTGTATGTGAGAGCGGATTTTTTATGTTTACTTTATTCTTTTGCTTTGCACACATCAACCCATTCGTCGCATTTTGAAAGCTTTTCAAGCTCGGCGACGGTTACTTCTATGGCGCTGTTTGAGCTTCCGCACGCAGGGAAAACGGTGTCAAAACGTTTTAACGATTCGTCAAGATACACCTTTACACCATCGTTTACTGCGAACGGGCAAACACCGCCGACCGCGTGACCGATAAGTTTTGCCGCCTCGCCGGGAGTGAGCATTTTTGCCTTTACACCGAATTTTTTCTTATATTTTGCGTTGTCGATTTTCATATCACCGGCGGTGACAACCAAAATCGGCTCGTCATTTTTCATAAATGAAATGGATTTTGCAATCCGCGCGCCCTCACAGTTCAGCGCCTTTGCCGCAAGCTCCACCGTTGCGCTGGAAACGTCAAATTCCAAAATTCTGCCGTCAATATTCAGTGTTTTAAAATAATCTCTCACTTTTTCAATAGACATTTGTATGCACCTCTCGGGAAGTAAATAAAATACAGACAATCAAATTTATTTTGACTGTCTGTATAATAATAGCACCTATTTTGAAAAATGTCAAATTTTAAAGCGCCGACTGTGTATCGTTCGGGTCGCCGTTTATTGCAAGGTCGTATTCGTGCGACCAGTCAAGACCGCGGTACTGCGCCGCTCTGTCGTCTTTTTCAATGAAGTCCATAAGCAGGTCGAGCATATCCTTTGTCCAGGTGTTTTTGTCAATCTGCGCGGTTGTAAATTTGTTGAGCGTAATCATTTCAAAACCGAACAAGTCTTTAACCTGAGTTTTTGCCGCACCGCCGACAACCTCTTCAACAAGGTGAGAGGGGATAAACAAAACTCCGCCGCCTGCGCCGAAAACAACGTCGCCGGGGAGGCAGATTGCGTTTCCTATACGTGTAGGCGTGTTGTATGCTGTCATAATAAAGTCGCGTATCGGTGTGGGGTCAATTCCTCGGTAGTAAACCTGTGTGTTTTCAACTTTTTTCATCTGCTCGGTATCGCGCACACCGCCCCAGATTACTGCACCGCCGTTCTCGTTTTTTGTCTTGTTTTTGAGCGCGGTTGTAAGATTTCCGCCCAAGAATGTGCCCTTGTAGATTTTGTCATACATATCAATAACGGGAACGTCGTATTCCATAAGATTGTCAATAACCCACTGATTGTATGTACCTGTTCTGCCTTCGCTTCTGCCGATGTCCTTTACAACCTCGTCAAAATCGGGACGGAACGGGCAGTATGTAGCGGTAACCGCACGTCCGATAAGCTTTCTTCCGTCGTCGTGCAGTGTGTGAAATCTGCCTTCAAACTGGCTTTCGTAGCCTTTTACGAAGATAGGCTTCCAAACCTCTTCAAGCGTGAGATTTTTAAGCGCTTTCAAGTATTTCACGTCAACTTTGGGTCTGCCGTCGGGAAGTCTTTCGCCTTTCCACTGCGGTGTAAGTTTAATTATTTCTTCTTTAACGTTAAAATTCATTTTTAACCCTCCTCGGATTATAATTGTATCTCAATTTCATTTTCCGTGTTGCTTTTGAGCTTAATGTCAAATTTTTTGTCATCGACGGTTATTGTATAATCGCCGTAAAATCCTCTGAATTTCGCCGTTCCGCCGCCGTTTGTTTCAGCTTCGGTGTTTGTAATCCAGCGTTCGGTAAACAGATGCTTAATCATATCGTAAGCAGGTTTTTTGCTCATATCAAAGCGCAAAAGTCCGCCTCTGAATATGTTTTCGCCCACCGTCATATCGCCTTGAGGCGCCCAGGCCGCATATCCGTCAACCAAATTCCAGTAAATAACCGCCTCAACCGCCTTGTGGCTGAACCAGATGCTGTATAAATTCTCGATAAGCTCTGCCTGAATTTTTTCATCCTCGGCAGTATCCGAATATGCAGGAATTGTGATTTCGGTAACCTGCAAGGGTTTGCCGAGTTTCTCGTAAGTATCGAGAACGCTGAACAGCGCTTTCGGATTATACATATCGGTTACGTTGTTTTTCTCATTCGGCGCACGGTCGAACACGTGATACTGCATACCGATTGTGTCAATGCGCAGTCCCTTGTCCAAGCCGTTTTTAATCATCTGATAATATCCGCTTCGCGTATATGCAAAGTGCCACCATTTCCACACCTGCGACGCCTCGTTTATAATCAGTTCGTTTGACGGGAAATATTTTTCCGCAAGCTTGAAGTTCCAGTCAAGCACGTCGTCGGACACAAAAAATGCGTTTTTGCTCCAAGGCGGCTGTGTGCAGAATAATTCGTTTATAACCTCCCAGCCGTTAATGCGGTCTGCATAGCGTTCCGCAAGCGCTTTGTATCTTATTTCAAGCTTTTGTTTCATATCGCGGATATCGGTTTTGCTGACCCAGTCGGGCTGAAAATTAAAGTATGTAAGACAGTGCGCCTTTGGTGTTATTCCGTATTTTTCGCAGTATTCAAGGCACAAATCGGGCGCAGGACGTCTGTAAACCTTCGGGCTGTCCTTTTCAAATCTCGGTTTTCCCTGAACAGGCTCAAGGTCACTCCAGTAGAAGGGCAGGGTAGCCTCGTTAAACGCGTCCTTAAACGCCTTTTTGTATTTCTCGTTCTTTTCCTCCGACTCTAACTCGTCAAGCATAAAAATGTTTGAGCCGTGCAAAAATTCGTGTTTTTTCTGTTCGGCTTTGATTTTTTTGCCGGCAACCGGTTTTCCGTCTTTGTCAACAAGTTTAATTTTTGCAAAACCCTTTCGGTTAAGCTCAATGCCGTTTTTTACTCTTTCTTCGGTTTCTTCTTTGTATTTGTTAAAATTTACAAAAATATCATCGCGTCTGCTCATATTTATTCTCCTTATTTACAGGTGCATTCCGCCGTCTATAATGATTTCCGAACCGGTGATGTATCTTGCCTCGTCACTGCACAAATAAAGCACAGCTGGGGCAATATCGGACGGTGTGCCGACGTATCCGCACGGTATGCTCGCCTCAACCTTTTTCAAAAAATCGCCGTCGCTTAATGCCGTCGTGTTTCGGGGGGTATTGATGGCACCGGGCGCAACGTTGTTAACCGTCACGCCGTACGGCGCAAGCGACGGAGCGATATTTTCGACAAGTTTCATCTGTGCGGCTTTCGTCACGCCGTAGAGCGAAAGCTCGGGGTGGTTGTTGTATTGGTTCACACTGCCGATTGTGACAATTCTGCCGTTTTTCTTCTCCATCATTTTCGGGGAGTATTTCTTTATAAGATAGTATGTGCTTTTGATATTGCAGTTAAACTGTGCGTCAAATTCCTCTTCGGTAAATTCGTTCCATTTGCGCTTGTACTGAATTGACGCGTTGAGAACAAGTATGTCAACATCGCCTGTTTTTTCATACATAGCGTCAATGTCGCTCAATTTGCAAAGGTCTGCACGCACGGGAGCGCTGTTTTTAATCTGTTCGCTCGCTTTTTTGCATTTTTCCTCGCTCGACGCACCGTTTATATAAACAAACGCGCCGTGTTCGGACAATACTTTTGCAATTTCAAAGCCTATACCTTGTGTCGCGCCGGTAACCAGCGCTGTTTTTCCGTTTAAATCAAACATTTTTGTCACCCTTTAAATTGAAAACGAAAATTCGTTTCCGCCGTTTTTAGAAAATTTAATCTTGCCGTTTGCACATTTGCCGTCCGCTGTGATTTCAACATCGTAATCGCCGTAAAATCCGCGTGTTTCGGCATATCCTGTACCGTTTGACGAGATTTTCGCATTTTTCACAGGCTTGCCGTCCGCGTCTGTCACGTTTATTTTTAAATTGCCTTTTCTATACTTTTCAATGCCGTCTTTAACTCTTTCGTCGGTGAAATCTCTGTATTTGTCGAAATACTCGAAAATCTTCATTCTTTCACCCATATTTAAACTCTCCTTAAATTTTTAAACGGGATTTAGCTCCACTCTCTGTCGTTTGCCCATTCGTTGTCCCAGAAAGATGTATCTGCCCACATTTCGGGATATTTTTCGTGCATATGCTCCGAAATAAGCTCCTCGTTTAAGCTGTCAATGCCAAGACCGGGCTTGTTGGGAACGTCTACGAAACCGTCTTTAAAGAGCGGATTTGCAATGCCGTATGCAAGATCGTTCCACCACGGAATGTCAACCGAATGAAATTCAACTGCAAGAACGTTCTGAACAGCCGCCGCCGCGTGAATTGCCGCCATACAAGCAATGGGGCTTTCCGCCATATGAATTGCCATAGCAACGCCGTATTTGTCGCACATATTGCCGAGTTTTTTCATTTCCATAGCTCCGCCGACCGTCAAAATGTCGGGGTGAACAACCGAAACTCCGCCGTTTTCCATAAGCGGTTTGAAGTTTTCGGCAAGATAAATGTCCTCGCCGGTGCAGATGGGAACGTGAACCGCATTTGAAATTTTCTCAAAATGCTTTGTATAATGCCACGGAGCAATGTCCTCAATCCACGCGATGTTGTATTTTTCAAGACGTTTTGCAAACATTATACAGTCCTCAATGCAAACGTGACCGAAATGGTCGATAGCAAGCGGAACTTCATAGCCGATAACGCTGCGAACCTGTTTTACGTAGTCTTCAAGATAATCCATGCCTTTTTCGGTCATATGTATACCTGTAGCGTGGTGCGGAATTGTGAAAATTTCGTAGTTTTTGCCCAGCATCATATCCATATCTATAGAGCCTTTTTGATGGTTAATCGCCTTCATAGAGTATTTTTTGATGTCCTCCAAAAATCCCAAAGGCGCGTTAAGACAACCCGGCTCGTCCAGCATAAGCTCAATTCCGAGGTCCATTTTAAGGAACGTAAAGCCCTGTTCCATACGTTTTTTGAGCGCGTGGCCCATATCTGTGCCGGTATGCTTTCCGTCAACGTCGGTATCGCAGTACATTCTAACCTTGTCGCGGAATTTTCCGCCGAGCATCTGCCAGAGCGGAACGCCCCAGGCTTTGCCTGCCAAATCCCACATTGCAATTTCAAGTCCCGAGACACCGCCGCCCTGACGCGAATGACCGCCGAACTGTTTAATGCGTCGGAAAATTTTGTCAACATTGCACGGATTTTCGCCTACAATACGCGATTTTAACATAAGCGCATATGTAGCGCTCGACGCGTCGCGAACCTCGCCGTAACCGACAATGCCCTGATTTGTGTAAACCTTTATAAGGGGGCAGTGCTTGGGCGCGCCGTTAAGATTTGCAACTCTGATGTCCGTAATTTTTAAATCGGACGGTGAAGAACAAGTGTTGACATTCTCTGAAATAATGTCGCTTAAATTTTTGTTCAAAATTTATTCCTCCTTGACATAATCGTATTTTTGTTATAATATGATTATATATCGCTCAAGGAAATTTTTCATCTACTATATTTGTAAGTTTATCCACTATATTCTGTTTTAAAGGATTGATAAAAATGCGGTTTGCCGAAAAAAGTTTATATTATGAAGAAAACAAACCACTTGTTAAAATATTTCATTCCACCGTGCCGTCGGGAAAGAGGGACTACCGCGAGCATCACCACACCGAGTGCGAGCTGTCGCTTTTTAAAAGCGGTGCGGGTGTGTATTCGCTTTCCGATAAAAGCTATGAATTTAAAAAAGGCGACGTTTTTCTGTTCGGCAGTGACGAACCGCACTGCATAACCGATATTTACGGCGACGAGAAATTCGACCTTATAAATATCCACTTTGAACCGCGTGTTTTGTGGTCGGACAAAATGCTTGCCGACAACAATTTTATCCGCATATTTTTTGACCGCGGCAAAAATTTTGAAAACCGTATTGACCGGAAAAATCCGTATACGGGCGTTATAAAAGACCTTATTTTTAAATTTGAAAACGAGGTCGGCAGTGAGAAATTCAACAGCGATATGATGGCAAAAATGTATCTTGTCGAAATTTTCACGCACCTTACGCGCGAATACGGCTACATAAACGAAAAAAGCGATTTTCAAAATTCCGCTCAGTCGCTTTCGTGCATAAACCGCGCGCTCAAATTTATCGACGGCAACCTTTCGGACGAAATCACGCTTGACCGTCTTGCGAAAGAGGCGGCAATGAACAAGACGTATTTTTCGACCGTTTTTAAGAAATTCAACGGAATTTCGCCGTGGGAATATATCGTGATAAAACGCGTCGAAATGGCAATCGGACTGTTAAAATCCACTGAGCTTAAAAAGCTGGAAATTGCCGAGCGGTGCGGATTTAACAGCGCGTCGAATTTTTATAAAACCTTTAAAAAAGTGACGGGCAAACCGCCCGAATATTATTGCAAAAAAAGGGATTGAAAAATCAATCCCTTTTTTATATAATCTTAAAATTTTAATTTTTCTTCAATGTATGCCGCAACGTCCTCAATTTTAACGGATACCTGCTCCATTGTGTCACGGTCGCGGACTGTAACCATTCCCGTTTCTTCCGTTTCAAAATCGTATGTTACGCAGAACGGAGTTCCGATTTCGTCCTGACGGCGGTATCTTTTGCCGATGCTCGACGCGTCGTCAAAATCGCACGCGAAATGTTTTGAAAGCTCACTGTGGAGCGCTTCTGCCTTTTCCGAAAGCTTTTTGGAAAGCGGAAGAACAGCGGCTTTGAACGGTGCAAGCGCAGGGTGGAAGTGCATAACAATTCTTGTATCTGTGTCCGAAATTTTTTCTTCGTCGTATGCCTCAACCAGGAACGCGAGCGCAACTCTGTCCGCGCCGAGCGACGGCTCGATGCAGTAGGGAATGTAGTGCTCGTTTGTGGTCTGGTCGAAATATTCGAGGTTTTCGCCCGAGTGGTTCATATGCTGTTTCAAGTCGAAATCTGTTCTGTCGGCAATTCCCCAAAGCTCGCCCCAGCCGAACGGGAACATAAATTCAATATCGGTCGTAGCGTTGCTGTAATGCGAAAGTTCTTCTTTTTCGTGGTCGCGCATTTTGATGTTTTCTTCTTTTATGCCGAGCGACAAAAGGAAGTTTTTGCAGTATTCTTTCCAATATGCAAACCATTTTAAGTCCTCGCCGGGCTGGCAGAAAAATTCAAGTTCCATCTGCTCAAATTCTCTCGTTCTGAAAACAAAGTTGCCCGGTGTGATTTCGTTTCTGAAGGATTTACCGATTTGTCCGATACCGAAAGGAATTTTCTTTCTTGTGGTTCTCTGAACGTTTTTAAAGTTTACAAAAATACCCTGTGCGGTTTCGGGACGGAGATAAAGCTCGGATTTTGAGTCCTCCGTAACGCCCTGGAAAGTTTTAAACATAAGGTTAAATTTGCGGATTTCGGTGTAATTTACCTTTCCGCATTTGGGGCAGGCGATTTTATTATCAACGATAAAATCGTACATTTTCTGATTGTCCCAGCCGTCAACAACAACGGTTTCGCCCTTGTCGTGGAAATAATCTTCAATAAGCTTGTCGGCACGGTAGCGCGCTTTGCACTCCTTGCAGTCCATAAGGGGATCTGAAAATCCGCCTACGTGACCCGACGCAACCCAGGTTTGAGGGTTCATCAAAATAGCCGCGTCAAGACCGACATTGTATTTCGATTCGGTGATAAATTTTTTCCACCACGCCTTTTTAACGTTGTTTTTAAATTCAACGCCGAGCGGACCGTAATCCCACGCGTTCGCAAGACCGCCGTAAATTTCGGAGCCGGGATAAACGAAACCTCTCGTTTTGCAAAGGCTGACGATTTTTTCCATTGTTTTTTCGGTATTCTTCATTTTTAAATCCTTTCCTTACAAAATATGTAAACTGATATTTATTTTTCAAAAAGAATATACATATATTAGTTTATCTAAATATTTGCGATTTGTCAAGGAAAATCGGACTTTTTGGCAAACTTTTGGGGGTATTTATGAAAAATAACTGTTTAAAATGTTCATTTTTGCTGTCCTGCACGTTTTTGGGTGCGGTAATCGGCGCAGGATTTGCGTCGGGCAGGGAAATTGCGGAGTTTTTTCTGCCGTTCGGAAAATGGGGGATTTTGGGGCTGTTTACGGCGTGCTTTGTGCTTGCGTTTTGCTTTTATGCCGTAACAAAAACGGTTGCGGAAAACAGCATAAAAAATACATACGAATATCTTGAATACATAGCAAATCCGTTTTTTGCAAAAATTATTTATGTTTTTATATATGCTTTTTCGTTTGTGCTTTTGTGTGCAATGACGGCAGGAAGCGGTGCGCTTTTTAAACAGATGTTCTCTCTGCCGTATATTTTCGGGTCGGCGCTGATGTGCACTGTGTGCGGTGTAATTTTCTACCGCAACATTTACGGGATTTTAAATGCAAACGCGTATCTTGCGCCGATGATGATTTTCGGAATTATTTATATAGGAATTGTTTCGCTTTTGGACACACGTGAGGCTTTTTCTGATTTTGGCGGTATCGCACAGCTTTTTGTTTCGTCGCTTGTGTACGCAAGCTACAATTCGGTCGGTATAATCTGCGTTTTCTGTGAAATGGGGGATATGCTTAAAAATAGGCGGACGCCACTTTTGTCGGCGGTTATGTCGGGAATTATGCTTTTTGCCGTAAGCATTGTTTTATTTCTTGTTTTACTAAAATTCAAAGACGACGCGTTAACGCTCGAACTTCCGCTTTTGAAAATTGCCGGGAATGCGAGCCTGTTTTATACCGTGCTGATGTTTTTTGCAATGCTCACAACCGCGGTGTCGTCGCTTTTTTCACTTATAAAATTTTGCTCAAACTCGTTTTGTGCTGAAAAAAATACAGCGGTTTACATATGCGCCTTTGCTTTTCTGTGTTCGCTTATGGGATTTTCCGAAATGGTGTCAAAAGTTTATCCTGTTTTCGGTTATATCGGGTTGTTTTTGATTGTGTATTCGGGGGTAAAATTTGTGCTTGACAGATGTAATAAAAAATCAAAAAGTTTAAAATAATGAGAAAAAACGCGAAATACGAAGAAAACAGACAAAATATGCCGATAATTTAAAAATAACGCCGTTGCTCATATCGGAGATTTATAATAAAATGTAATAGTTGCATTTGCGACGGGGTTTAGCGCAGTTTGGTAGCGCACTTGGTTTGGGACCAAGGGGCCGGGGGTTCGAATCCCTTAACCCCGACCAAAGCGAAAATCCGTTGCAGGCGCAGTCGGATTTTCGCACGGTTTATCCGTCATTTTTTCGGATTTTCGTGTAAAACAGGAGATTTTAAAGAAAAATAAAAATTTTTTAAAAAAATTGAAAAATTTTCTTGACAAGCTATGATGCTTATGTTATAATAACTCTTGTGTTGTTCGGGTGGTTAGCTCAGCTGGGAGAGCGTCTGCCTTACAAGCAGAGGGTCACAGGTTCGAGCCCTGTACCGCCCACCAACTTCACTTTAAAACTTAATATGCTGGTGTAGCTCAATTGGTAGAGCAGCTGATTTGTAATCAGCAGGTCGCGGGTTCGAGTCCCATCACCAGCTCCATATGGGGAGGTTCCCGAGTGGCCAAAGGGGGCAGACTGTAAATCTGTTGCGTCTCGCTTCGATGGTTCGAATCCATCCCTCCCCACCACCAAGGCTTTGTGATTGACGGTAACGTTGGTTGCAGAGTTTTTTTTCGCCTAAAAACACGCTATGTCATAGTGTGACTTTTTTATCAGAAATTTTTGTCAAAAAATAAGTCCCCCGATTTTTCGGGGGACTTAAAAAATTATTTTTCAAATGTAATTGTATGAAGATTTGTTTTTGTTTCGTTCGGTGTAAGCTTTGTTATGCAGAATTTCTTTGTAAAGTCATAGTCGCTTGCCTCGTCGTCGGGAGCAGATGTCCACGGCTCTATGCAAATGTAGGGAGCGCCGGGCTTTGTCCAGAGCATAAGGCAGTTGAAACCTGCAAAATCAACTTTAATTTTTCTCGTTCCGTTTCTGTGAACGAGCGTAACGCTGTTTGATTTAACGTTTTTCAAAACAAGTGCGTCAACTGCAAAATAGTCGTATTTAAGAGGTAAAACGTTTGTGTTTTCAATAATCGGCAAATATTCGTCCGCCAAAAGATTGCCGTGCAAAACCTGGCTTTTGAGCGTTTCATTTTCCTCAAAAACAACATCGTAATTTTCAATGCCGTCCTCGCAGAGATATCCCTCGTGACCGCCGATGCCGTAATACATATCAACGTCCGATTTGTTTGTGACGTCATACTTTACCGAAAGCGTTTTTCCGCTTAATGTGTAGATAACCCTTAATTCAAACTCAAACGGATACTGTTTTCTTGTTTCGTCGGTTGCGGTGAGAAGAAAAACCGCCTCTGTTTTGCTTGCTTTTTCAACGTCAAACGTCATAAAACGCGCAAAACCGTGTTTTGCAAGCGTGTATTCCTTGCCGTGAACAAAATACTTGTCGTCTTTCAATCCGCCGCAGATAGGGAATACCAGCGGTGCGTGCATACCCCAAACGTTCGGGTCTGCCGTCCACATATATTCATTTCCGTCAGTGTCTTTTACACTGTGTATTTCCGCGCCCGTTTCGCTGATGTCAACGGTGAGAAATTCGTTTTTAAGTTCTACCATTTGTAAAATCTCCTTAAAATCAGTTTTGTTTATTTTACCACATATGAAAAATTTTTTCAAGTAAAAAAAGGATACTTTCCGCAGAAATATCCTTTTTTGCAACATTATTTTGAAATTATACTTGCGTCGCGTTCAAACGGCTCATTGAATACCATATGTTTAAACACTTCAAGCTTGTTTCCGTCTACCAAAAACTGAACCTTTTGAATATGTTCAAGCTCGGTGAGGGAGTTTACGATTGAATAAACCGTCATATATTCACCGGCTGAGCCGCCGCTGTGCTTTGAAACAAATTCCTGTGAGAAATTCACAAAACATATGCCGTCTTTTGTTTCAACCGACAAAAGTTTTGTGCCGTCGGGAATGGTTGAGCGCAGAGATTTATCTGTCGGACCTTTCATAAGCTCGGTTATTACCGTTTTTTCAATGCTGTTGTCCGCAACCGCCGCGGTGCGCGCCTCGGGAACGAGAAACATTGCCGCATCATCCGAGAAATAAAGCGTCACGGTTTCGTATTTCGTGGTGTTCTGCGTAGGTGTGGTAACAAGGCTGTCCTTTGAAATTTCGCCCACCTTGTCGCCGTTTGCGCCGAGAAGTTCAACACCGTTTACGAAAATTTTGATTTTGTTTATTCCGTCAATTTCAAAGAGCGTTTTCGCAACCGAATGACGCGCCAAAAGCTCGTCGGACGGTGCAAGAGTGTTGTATTCGGCAGAAAAATCAAGCGTGACAACGCCGTTTGACTCGTCAAGGCTCAAAAGTTTTGTTCCGTCGGGAATAACGCGTACCAAAGGTGAATCGGCAGGTCCTTTCAAAAGCTCGTTTATAAGGCTTTCCAAAAACTTTTTATTCGTGCCGATATTGCCGTCGTAGGCGCGTTCCTCGCTCTTTAATTCCGTTTTTTCCGTATTCGCAAAGTAAAGCTTAATTGTGTTTTTTTTGCTTTTTCCGCACCCGAAAAGCGCGGTGATTATTATAATTAAAATTATACCTGCTAACCAAATATTTTTTTTCACATTAACCCTCCGTTTCTTAATAAAATGCGAAACGTATGTTTTGCTTACTATTCTAAACTTATCATACTATAAAATCTTTACAAAACAATGAACATATGTTACAAATGTGTTAATTTTCGGTGAAAAGGGGTATAGACACTGTAAATGTACTGCCTTCGTCGAGCTTGCTGTCAACGCTGATTGTACCGCCTATCATTTCGATGCTTTCAAGCGCAATGGCAAGTCCGAGCCCCGTTCCGCCTGTTTCGCGTGCGCGTGCCTTGTCAACGCGGTAAAATCTGTCGAATATTTTTTTACATTCTTCCTCGCTTATGCCTATTCCCGTATCTTTAACCGCAATAAGCGCGTTGCCGTCCTGTTTTGTAATGCCGATTATAACTTTTCCGCCGTCGGGCGTATACTTTATTGCATTGTCTATTATATTATAAATGCCCTGCCATAATTTGTCGTTATCTGCCATAATGTAAAGACTTTCACAGTACGAACAGTTAATTTCAATATTTTTCGCCTCGGCGAGAGGGGAGAGATTTTTAACAATATCCATAACCACCTCGCGCACATCGATAAATTCAAAATCGAGGTTGATGTTTTCGGCTTTAACATTGTCGAGCTTTGTAAGATACAAAAGCTTTTCGATAATTCTGTTCAGCCTGTCGACTTCGGTGTTCATATCGTTTAAAAATTCGCGCACATATTTCATATCAATGTCGGAATTTTGCGCGATAGAGTCGCTCATAAGCTTGATTGAGCTTAACGGGGTTCTCAATTCGTGCGATGCGCTGGACACAAAATCAACTCTTTTTTGCTCAAGCATAACGAGTTTGTCGCTCATTGTGTTGAACGCTTCGCCGAGCCGTGCAACCTCGTCGTGACCTTTAATTTCAAGCCTTTCGTCCAAAACGCCGTCGCTCATTTCGGTGATTTTTTCGGTGAAATCAACAATCCTTTTGGTGAGAAGGTTTGCAACGATAAAAATAAACAAGCCGATTATAAATGTGATTACCACAAAAACAATAATTATGTCTTTTGTAAGCGGAGATATGATTTTCTCCTGAATATCGGTTGTGTAGCGCACGTTAACCGCGCCGAGGGGAGCGTTTTTGTTAATCGGAACGGCAACGTCGATAAGACTTTTTCCGTCTTCGTTTTCAACTATTTCGCCGCCCTCCTTGCCCTGGAGCGCGCTCATAACGCTTTTTGTGCTTTGCACCGTGGTTTCACTGCCGCCGGGGTTGAACGAGTCGAACATAACCTCAGCCTGGTTGTTAAGTATGATAACGCGCGTTTCTTTCGGAATACGCAGTGTTTCGGACAAAAACAAGTCAAATCCCGGTGCAACCTGTTTCTGATCGGGCGAAATGTAGTTTCGCTCTGCAATAAGGCTTGCAATCATATTCGCTGTTGCGGTGGCATTCACCTGTTCGTTTTTGTTAAGATAGGTGCTTATCGAATTGATTATGTAGTAGCTGAAAATAAAAAGCGTTAAAAACATAATCAAAAAATACGTCGGCACAAGCTTGCTTGTTATTGTGTCGAATTTTATTAAAAACGACTTGATTTTTCCTGTTTTTTTTTCTTTTTTTACGGGCATTTCGTCGTTTTCGTCTTTTTTTGAAAAATTAAGATTTAAAATAATATCCGGCACCCCATTTCGTCATAATGTATTTCGGTTCTGCGCTGTTCGGCTCGATTTTCTCGCGCAGACGTCTTATGTGAACGTCCACCGTGCGCGCGTCGCCGGGGTAGTCGTAGCCCCAAATAAGGTCAAGCAGATTGTCACGGCTGTAAACCTTTTCGGGGTTTGACAAAAACAAATCCATAAGGTCAAATTCCTTTGAGGTGAGGTCTATGCTCGAACCGTTGATAATGATTTTGCGCTGGTTGTAGTCAAGCGTAATGCTTCCGTACGAAATTTTTGATTTGTCAACGCTTACCGGTGCGGTACGGCGCAAAATTGCTTTAACCCTCGCTTTAAGTTCAAGAATGTTAAACGGCTTTGTGATGTAATCGTCCGCGCCGTATTCAAGCCCCATAATTTTGTCCATATCTTCAGCCTTTGCAGTGAGCATAATTATAGGCACGGCAGAAAATTCGCGCACCTTTTGGCACACGGTTATGCCGTCGATTTTCGGAAGCATAAGGTCGAGAATTATAAGGTCTATACTCTTGTCGTGCGCAAGCTTTAATGCCTCCTCGCCGTCATATGCCGCCTCTATTGTGTATCCGTCTTGTTCAAAGTTGAATTTCATTCCTTTTACAAGCAGTTTCTCGTCGTCAACTATAAGTATTTTCATTTAATGATCCCCTTGCAGAATTTATATATAAATATACAATTTTATTCTATCATATGTTTTTGATAAACGCAAGAAAAAAATAAAAATCCTGCCTTGATAAAAGTTCAAAGCAGGATTTAAAATTATTTATTATTCGTGATGATGTTCGTCGTGGCCGCCGCAGCTTGAACAGCATCCGTCACAGCCTTTTTTAACTTTCTTGTCAATTCCGGCATTGTCGTAATAGTTCTGAATAGCCGCGCCGATTGCCTCTTCGGCAAGAACGGAGCAGTGAACCTTTACGGGCGGAAGTCCGTCGAGAGCCTCCATAACGGCTTTGTTTGTAAGCTTTAATGCGTCGTCGACGCTTTTGCCTTTAACAAGTTCGGTTGCCATACTGCTTGTTGCAACCGCCGCACCGCAGCCGAATGTTTTGAATTTAACGTCTTTAATAATGTTATCCTCAATACGCATTGAAATTTTCATTATATCTCCGCATTTTGCGTTGCCGACCTGACCTACCGCGTTTGCGTTTTCAACCTCGCCGACATTTCGCGGATTTGAGAAATGGTCTAAAACTTTTTCACTGTACATCATAATCAATTACTCCCTTCAACGCCCTCATACAAAGGCGACATTTGTCTTAATCTGTCAACTATTTTGGGCAGTTCTTTCAAAAGAACGTCGATTTCTTCTTTTGTGTTCTGCACGCCGAGGCTTATTCGGAGCGAGCCGTGCGCAATTTCGTGCGGAAGTCCGATTGCCAGAAGAACGTGCGACGGGTCGAGTGAACCAGATGTGCAGGCAGAACCCGACGATGCCGCGATGTGCTTCATATCGAGCATCAGAAGAAGCGATTCGCCCTCGATAAATCGGAATGAGAAGTTTATGTTACCGCAGAGACGCTTTGTTCTGTGACCGTTAAGACGGCAGTAGGGGATCGTCTTTTCGATTTCCTCTATCGCATAGTCGCGCAGTGCGGTGAGTTTTTTAACTTTTTCGTCAATGCCGGCGGTTGCCTTTTCCAAAGCATAGCTCAAGCCGACAATTCCCGGTGTGTTTTCTGTTCCGGCACGTCTGCCCGATTCCTGCGCACCGCCGTTTATAAAGTTGTTTATGCGAAGTCCTTTTCTGATATAGAGCGCGCCCATACCTTTGGGACCGTTGAATTTGTGCGCCGAAAGCGAGAGCATATCAATGCCCATTTCGTGAACGTTTATCTTAACCGCGCCGATTGCCTGAACCGCGTCGGTGTGGAAAGTGATACCTTTTTCTTTTGCGATTTTTGCGGCCTCCTCAATCGGTTCGATTGTGCCGATTTCGTTGTTCGCAAACATAATTGTGATTAAAATTGTAGTTTCTTTAATCGCGTTTTTAAGGTCGTCAAGCGAAATAAGACCGTCCTCGTCAACAGGAAGATAGGTAACCTCAAAACCCTCTTTTTCAAGCGCTTTCAATGTATGGAGAACCGCGTGATGTTCAATCGCCGTGGTGATGATGTGGTTGCCCTTTGATTTTTTCGCCGAGCAAAGACCTTTAATTGCCCAGTTGTCCGACTCCGAACCGCCCGATGTAAAGTAAATTTCGCTTGCGTCCGCGCCGAGGCATTTTGCAACTCTGTCGCGCGCCTCGTCAATAGCGGCACGGCTTCGTCTGCCTATTTCGTATATGGACGACGCGTTGCCGTAGTTGTCGGTAAGATACGGCATCATTTTGTCCAATACATCTTTTGCAAGCGGTGTTGTTGCCGCATTGTCAAAATATATCAAGTCGTTCATTTGTAAAAACTCCTTTTTGTATACATTTAAGTTATAGGTGTCTAACTTAACAACTACATTATAACACTTGTTTTTTCTTTTTTCAACATATAATACCAATAAATTTTAAAAAAAGTTTCAAATTTTTTTGTTAAAATGGCTAAAAAAGCTCAAATTTTGAAAAGCGGACTGTAAAGGCGCGACTTTAATATGCGGTCTATATCGTCCGCCGTTTTGCCCTGCGCGTTTATCATAAGCACGCCGTTTTGACCTTGAAACAGGCAGTTGTCCGCAGAAAGAATACCGTTGTTCCGACTGCCCGAAAAGATATATGCGTCGGCAAAAACATTGCTTTTCGCGTAAATCACCGTGTAGCCTTTTTTCAAAAGTGCGTTTTTTATGCCGTCAAGCCCTTTTTCCACCGCAACCGTCATAAAATCAACTCCTTGCTTTATTGTTTGCGGAATTTGATTTTATATACCAAATTGTGGAATTTAAAATTTTTATAAAAACTTACTGATTAAAATTTTCGTCAACAGATAGGTTATCTTTTAAAACCGCACCCGTCGCAAGACGGTCGCACCGCTCGTTTTCGGGGTGTCCGGCGTGGCCTTTAACCCACACAAATTCAACGTTGTGATGATGTATCAGCTTGTAAAGCCGTTCAAACAAATCGACGTTTTTTGCTTTTTCGCTTTTTGTGCGCATCCAGTTGTTTTTGCGCCATTTTTCAAGCCAGCCGAGATTTACAGAGTCTACAAGATATTTTGAGTCGCTGTAAAGCGTAACGTCGCATTTTTCTTTGAGCGCCTCAAGACCTTTCACCGCGGCGAGAATTTCCATTCTGTTGTTTGTGGTTGAAACGAACCCCTCCGAAAGCTCTTTTTTTGCGCCGTTAAAGCATAAAATAACGCCGTAACCGCCTTTGCCCGGATTTCCGCTGCACGCTCCGTCGGTGAAAATTTCAACCTTTTTTAAATTGCTCATAAAAGTGCCTCCGATATTTTCTTCGCAAATACGTCGGTAAGCGCAAGCGAGCGCGCCGCGATTTTTTCGTTTTTCTCGCGTTTTTTGCGTATTCTTTCGCCGAGGGGGTCCATTATGCCGAAGTTTACGTTCATCGGCTGAAAATCAACAATTCCGCGGTTGCTGATGTAGTTTGCAAGCGCGCCGATTGCCGTTTCACGCGTGAAATCAAGCATTTCTTTGCCGTTTAAAAGCATCAGCATATTAAGCCCTGCGTTAAGTCCCGACGCGGCGGATTCGACATAACCCTCAACGCCCGTGAGCTGACCCGCAAAAAATATTTTTCCGCACTTTTGAGCTTGGTAATATTTGTTCAAAAGCTTGGGCGAATTTATATAAGTATTTCGGTGCATAACGCCGTAACGGAGAAATTCTGCATTTTCAAGGCCCGGAATAAGCGAAAACACACGTTTTTGCTCGCCGAATTTTAAATGCGTCTGAAATCCGACGATATTATACATAGTCGCACCGGTGTTGTCCTGGCGAAGCTGAACAACTGCATAGGGCAGAGTTCCGTTTTTTGGATTTTCCAGTCCTACGGGTTTTAACGGCCCGAACAAAAGCGTCATTTCACCGCGCTTTGCCATCTGCTCAACCGGCATACAGCCCTCGAAAACAGAACCGTTTTCAAAGCCGTGGACCTCCGCGCATTCGGCGTTTATAAGCTCGGTGTAAAATTTAAAATACTCGTCTTTTGTCATAGGGCAGTTTATATAATCCGCGTCGCCCTTGCCGTAGCGTGCGGCTTTGTATGCCTTTGTCATATCTATGCTTTCGTATGAAACTATCGGCGCGGCGGCATCGTAAAAATGCAGATATTCGCCGCCGAAAAATTTCTGAATGTTTTCGTATAGCGCACCGCTTGTGAGAGGTCCGCTCGCAATGATTGTATAGTCACCCGTGTCAAAATCGGTGATTTCCTCGTTTATCACCGTGATGTTGGGGCTGCTTTTTATTTTTTCGGTAACAAGACGTGAAAAACCGTCCCTGTCAACCGCAAGCGCACCTCCTGCCGGAACGCGCGTTTTGTCGGCACATTCCATAATGAGCGAACCCAAACGGCGCATTTCTTCCTTTAAAAGTCCGACCGCGTTTTCGATATTTCCCGCGCGCAGAGAATTACTGCACACAAGCTCGGCGAAATTTTCGCTCTTGTGCGCCGGCGAAAACTTTTTTGGTTTCATTTCGTATAAATTAACCTTGATATTGTTTTGCGCAAGCACATATGCCGCCTCACAGCCTGCAAGACCTGCGCCGATAACATTAACCGTCATATTGCATATCCTTTATTTTTCAGTGTCTTTTTTGGTCTTCTTTTTGCTCTCTTTTTCGTCACGGCATTTGGGACAGTATTTGCCTTTAAATCTGCCTGTGCGCTGATACATCTGCGAACCGCATACGGGACATTTTTCGTCCAGCGGTTTATCCCAGCTTGTAAAGTCACATTCGGGATAACCCTCACAGCCGTAGAACAATTTTCCGCTCTTTGTTTTTTTCTCCACAATCGCTTTTCCGCATTTGGGGCAAAGCGTGCCGGTTTTCTTCACAATCGCCTTTGCGTTACGGCATTCGGGGAAACCGGGACAAGCGAGAAATTTGCCGAAACGGCCGTGTTTGTAAACCATAAGACGTCCGCATTTTTCGCACACAACGTCCGAAACCTCGTCTTTTAATTCAATGTTTCCGATTGCCTTTTCCGCGTCCTCAACGGTTTTTACAAACGGGGGATAGAAGTCGGCAATAACAGTGTGCCAGTCTATGTCGCCGTCGGCAACCATATCGAGCTGTTCCTCCATTGCCGCGGTAAACGTAACGTCCACAATTTTTGAAAAATACTCTTTCATAAGGTCGGTTACAATCATACCAAGCTCGGTTGCAACAAGCTGTTTTTTCTCTCTTAAAACGTATCCGCGCGCAATGATTGTTGTAATTGTCGGCGAATACGTGGACGGTCTTCCGATTCCTTTTTCTTCAAGCGCTTTGATAAGACTTGCCTCGGTGTAGCGTGCCGGCGGCTGAGTGAATTTTTGTTCTTCTTTAAGTTCTTTAAGCTTTAATACATCACCGTTTTCAAGCTTGGGAAGCTTCTTTTCCGCCTCTTCTTTCTGGTCTGCGCCCTCGGTATAGAGAATTGTGAAACCGTCAAATTTAACGGTTGAGCCTGTTGCCTTGAATGTGTATGAATTTGCGTCAATCGTCGCGGAAACCGCGTCGTAAACAACGTTTGTCATCTGACTTGACAAAAATCTTTCCCACACAAGTTTGTAAAGCTTAAACTGGTCGTTTGAAAGATTGTCTTTTATCTTAACGGGCGAAAGGTCGAGCGACGTGGGACGTATTGCCTCGTGCGCGTCCTGTGCTTCTTTTTTCGTCTTATAAAAACGCGGAGTAGGGGTGATATACGCATCACCGTATGCCGTCTTAATATACGCGCGCGCCTGCGCCTGAAATTCCGACGAAATACGCAGTGAGTCGGTTCTCATATAAGTTATAAGACCGACAGTGCCTCTGCCCGTGATGTTAATTCCCTCGTAAAGCTGTTGTGCCGCCTGCATTGTGCGCTTGGTGGTAAAGCCGAGTTTCCGCGCCGCCTCCTGCTGCATTGTGCTTGTGGTGAACGGTGGTGCAGGGGTGCGCTGTTTAACAGACTCTTTAACGTCGGTAACTACGTAGGACGCGCCGTCAAGCGCCTTTAAAACCTTGTTTGTGTCCTCCTCGGTTTTAAGCTCGCATTTTTTGCCGTTAATGCCGTAAAATTTTGCGGTAAGCGCCTTTTTGTCTTTTAAAAGGTGCGCGTCAAGCGTCCAGTATTCTTCGGGGATAAAATCCTTTATTTCGTTTTCTCTGTCGCATACAAGGCGCGTTGCAACCGACTGCACTCTGCCGGCGCTCAAGCCTTTTTTAACCTTTTTCCATAAAAGCGGGCTGATTTTGTAACCCACAATTCTGTCAAGAACACGTCTTGTCTGCTGGGCGTCCACAAGGTTAATGTCTATTTCACGCGGTTTTTTGATGGAATCGGTAACCGCGGTTTTTGTGATTTCGTTAAAAGTTATACGGCATTTTTCGCCTTCGTCAATGCCTAAAATCCGCGCAAGATGCCACGAAATGGCTTCTCCCTCGCGGTCGGGGTCGGTTGCGAGATAAACTTTCGACGACGATTTTGCCTCTTTTTTCAGCGAGTTTACAAGCTCCGCTTTTCCTCTTATTGTGATGTATTTCGGCTCATAATTATTTTCGGGGTCAATGCCGAGCTTGCTTTTGGGAAGGTCGATTAAATGTCCCATACTCGCCATAACCTTATAATCTTTGCCGAGATATTTTTTTATCGTTCCTGCTTTTGCAGGCGACTCCACTATGACCAGTTTTCCTTTTTTTACAGTTTTAGAACCGGTTGATTTTGCCATTTGGATTACAAACCTCCATTAAATTTATATAAAGTCTGAAATTCTTCTATATTGCAAGCGTGTATAAATCGCCTGCCTGTGAAATGATTTTACCGTTTAATTCGAGTTCGAGCAAAGGTACGCTCAAATCGGAAACGCTTATTCCCGTGAGTGCCGATATTTTGTCGATGTGCATAGGCTCGCCGTTTATAACCGAAAGAACCTTTTCGGATACCGACAGTTCCTTAACCACTGCGGTGCCGTTTTCTTCCGTGAAAGCGTCATTTTCTGCATTTTCGTCCGAATTAAAATCAGAGTCTGGCGCAAAACGCATTTTTGACTCTTTTTCTTCAAGATTAACAATCGCGCGTGCGATTTTCTCTTTAAATTCGTCTTTTGACGCGTAGTTGACAATAATATCATCGGCGTTTGTCGCAAGAAGCGCGCCGTCTTTTAAAAGCTGATTTGTGCCCTTTGAATTAAGACTGTTTATGTTGCCGGGAATTGCGTAAACCTCTCTGCCTGCTTCGTTTGCAAGCGACGCGGTGATAAGCGAACCGCTTTTGAAAGTTGCCTCAACCACAACAGTACCGCTGCAAATTCCGCTTATAATTCTGTTGCGCTCGGGAAAATGATGCTTCATAGGCTCGGAATTGGGCGGATATTCGGTCATAACCATACCCGTTTCCATTATTCTTTTCATAAGGTAAGCGTTTGATGCAGGGTAAACCCTGTTTATTCCGCAGCCGAGAACGGCAACCGTGGGCGCTTTTGCGTCCAGCGCACCGAGATGCGCTGCCGAATCTATACCGTCCGCCATACCGCTTACAACAAGCGCGCCGTTTTTAGCAAGGTCGTTTGCAAGAGAACGCGCAACGTTAAGTCCGTATTGCGTAGCCTTGCGCGAGCCTACAAGCGAAATACACAGATAGTCATTGAGATTTATAAAATTCCTGCCTCGGCAGTAGAGGACATACGGATAATCGGCGGTTTCCTTCAAAAGACACGGATATGCCTCGTTATCGGATGTTAAAATTCTTACATTATACTGCGCAAGCGTGTTTAAAAATTTGTCTATTCCGTCAACGCTTTTGTCGCAGAGTCTGCTTTTTTCTTCTGCGTTAAGAAACTTGAATTTGCCGTAATCGCTTTCCGATGCGTCATAAAGTGCGTCGATGTTTCCGAAAACCTCGTCGAGCATAACCTTAATCTTTGCACGTCTTATTCCGCATTTAACAGTCAGCCAAAGCCATTTATCAACGTTCGTCATTTGCAGTCACTCCGAAATATGTGTTTGAAAATATTCACTATTTTATACAGTACAATAAAATTTATCATTTGTAAAGAGTTTTTTTAAAAAAGTTTTTTCCTTTATAATAAGCAAATATTAAAAAAACGGCGCAAAAATGCCAAAAACTGTCTTGTTTGCTGGCATTATGCACAAAAATAAAATTATGATGATATAAAATTGTGCATATTTCACATAAAAATTATAAAATTTTGGTTATTATATTTTTTTAATTCAAAAGGAAATAACCAAAGTAAAATAGAAATATAATGATAAAGGCGAAAATGAAAATTTATGCCGAAAATATAAAATTATATAACAAGGAGGAAAGGTAAATGTTTGACTATGAAACCAAAAACTTAAGAAATGTTTGCTTGATTTCGCACGGCAACGCCGGTAAGACGTCGCTTTGCGAGGCCTTGCTCTATAAGGCTAAAGCGACGGACAGACTTGGCAAAGTGCTTGACGGAAACACAGTATCGGACTATGATGCAGAGGAAATTAAACGTAAAATTTCGATTAACACAACAATCGAGCCGCTTGAGTGGAAGGGCGTTAAAATTAACATTATCGACACGCCGGGATACTTTGATTTTGTAGGCGAACAAATCGAGGGCGTCGAGGCTGCGGACAACGCGGTTATTATGGTTAGCGGAAAATCGGGCGTCAGCGCAGGAACGGAACGTTCGTGGGATTTTGCGCAGGCGAAAAATATGCCCGTTATGTTTTTTATAAACAAGCTTGACGATCACAAGGCAAACTATCAGAAAGTATTGGAAGAGCTTAAAGATAATTTCGGAAAATCTGTCGCGCCGTGCCTTTTCCCCATTAAAGACGGCGACGATTTTATAGGTTTTATAGATATCGTTTCAATGCAGGCTAAAATGTTTAACAAAGACGGAAGTATCACGTTTGAGGATATTCCGGAAAATATGCAGGAAATCGCGCAGACAAACCGAGATATGCTTATGGAGGCGGTTGCCGAGGTGAGCGACGAATTTATGGAAAAATATTTTGACAGCGGAGAATTTACCGATGATGAAATTACATATGCCCTGAAACACGGCGTTAAAGAGGGAACTTTCGTGCCTGTTTTGTGCGGTTCGGTTTTAAAAGGTATCGGCATTGAAATTCTGCTTGACTATATGAGAAAATATTTCTGCAATCCGCTCGAGGCAGGCACCGTAATCGGCGAAAATCCCAAAACGGGTGACGCGGCTGAAATTGAGGCGGACCGTGACAAACCGCTTTGTGTAAAGGTTTTCAAAACGATTGTAGACCCGTATGTTGGCAAAATGTCGTTTTTAAAAGTTATGTCCGGCACGCTTTGTGCCGACAGTACGGTTTATAACTCGACGAAAGGCGAAAACGAAAAAATTGCAAAATTATACGTTATGCGCGGAAAAAAACAGTTTGATGTTCCGAAGCTTTACGCAGGCGATATCGGCGTTACCGCAAAACTTTTGTGCACCGATACGTCGGATACTCTGTGCAGTGCGAAAGAACCTGTTGTGCTTGAAAAAATAGATTTTCCCGAGCCTGTTCTGTCGCTCGCGGTTATCCCGAAAGCAAAGGGTGACGAGGAGAAAATCAGCGCCGGACTCAACAAACTTGTTGAGGAGGACCCGACGTTTAAGGTTTATCAGAATAAGGAAACAAAACAGACGATAATCGCCGGCACGGGCGAACAGCACCTTAATATCATAACCACAAAACTGCAAAATAAATTCGGTGTTGCTGTGGAGCTTGCCGAACCTAAAATCGCGTACAGAGAAACAATTAAGAAAAAAGTTAAAGTTGAGGGAAAACATAAGAAACAGTCGGGCGGTCACGGTCAGTACGGTCACGTTTGGATTGAATTTGAGCCGTGCGACAGTGAGGATTTGGTGTTTGAAGAAAAGGTGTTCGGCGGTTCTGTGCCGAAAAACTTCTTCCCGGCGGTTGAAAAAGGACTTCGTGACAGCGTTAAGAGCGGAGTTTTGGCGGGTTATCCAGTTGTAAACCTCAAAGCAACGCTTGTTGACGGTTCGTATCACAGCGTCGATTCGTCCGAAATGGCGTTTAAAACCGCGGCAAATCTTGCGTATAAAGCAGGTCTTGCGCAGGCTGACCCTGTCTTGCTCGAACCTGTCGGACGTCTTAAAGTTAAGGCGCGAAACGACTACACAGGCGATATTGTGGGCGATATAAATAAGCGCCGGGGCAGAGTGCTCGGAATGGAGCCGAAAGATAAGAATATCACCGAGGTTGAGGCGGAGGTGCCTATGGGAGAAATGGCGAAATATGCAATAGACCTTCGTGCCATCACGAACGGACGCGGTAAATTCAGTTTTGTTTTCGACCATTATGAGGAAGCGCCGTATAACGTCCGTGACAAGGTTGTTGCCGAGAGCAAAAAACAGTAAAAGGTTTGAAAAATAAAACTTAAATCCGGCTTTTCGCCTTATTTGAGTGCGTACTGCGGTACGCATTCGGAGTGGTGAAAAGCCTTTTTTTGAATATAAAGAAAAAGTATTCAATGGAGTTAAATCCCGAAAAATAGGCGATTTCCTTAATTGAATAATCGGAATTTTCCAAAAGTCCGCACGCATATTTTAAACGCAGAGTGTTGACGTAATCGTTAAACGAAACACCGATGTTTTTCTTGAAAACCGAGCCGAAATAGTTGGGCGCAATTTTAAGATACTTTGCGGTGCTTTCAACGGATATGTCGTAGCGGAAATTTTTGCGGATATATTTCACCGCCTGCTGGATTGTACCGGGTGCGGAGTCGGCGCTGTCTTTCGTTGATTTTCTTATAACATCTATGATAATTTCGTTAAGAATACTTTTTGACATCTGATAATAAAATTTATCTTTTTTTTCGTTTTCTTCAAGAATTCTGTTTACACAGCCGATGATTTTTTGAATTTCGTCCTCGTCAAATTTAACGTTGAATTTTCCTATTCCAGACAAAAGATTTTCGCATATTTCTTTATCGACCGAGTTTTCAAAAAAGCGAATATTTATCATTTCAACGTCGGAAATTTGCCTTAAAGCGTGGAAATCGCAGTACGACATAAGGGTTGCGTTTCCGCGCGACGCAATAAATTTTTCGTTGTTGTATGTAACTTCTTCTATACCCGAAACGATAATTTCAAGCTCAAAATAATCGTGCCAGTGTATGCCGACCGCAGTATCTTTTTTGAGTGTTTTTTCAACTACGATAAATTCGCCGTCAAAAACCGCACTGCTCTCATACACCTCGGGAACAATATTCATAAGACGTTTTTCTTTCATAATGTTTCCTCGCAAATCTTTGGTTTTCTTAATAATTATATCACTTAAAGATCAAAATTTCAAGTTTTTTTACTGGACGAATATTTAAAGTATGACAGAAAAATTATCACAAGTCACGATATAGACGAAGTGAATATAATGTTTGATTTAAGCCGAAAACTTGCGTTTGTCACAGGTTCGAGCTGTGGAATAGGCAAAGCGTTTGCAATAAAGCTTGCGACGGTGAAAAACCACGTAAGCCATATTCTGCAAAAGCTTTCGGTTACGCGCAGGAGGGAGACGAAAACCGCCGCTGAAAAATTCAAACTTAACCGTTAAAATTTAAAAATCCGAGCGTATCGTTCGCTCGGATTTTTCGTTTATATAAGTTTTGCAGTTTTTAAAAGATTGTAAATTCTGACTGCAATTTCACCGCGCGTTGCGTTGTTTTGAGGGTTTATTAAGTCCGTATCATCGGGGAAAATGTCATTTTTATAACAAAACGCGAGTGCATTTTGCGCCCAGTTGCTCGACACGGTGTAGTCATCAAACACCGCGAGAATATCGTGCGCACTGTCATTTGAAATATCGTTTTCAAGTCCGCACATTTTCGCCGCGCGTTCGAGCATAACCGCTGTTTCTTGGTTTGTGATAAGTCCGTTCGGGTCAAATTCCGTGTCCGAAATTCCTTTTACAATCCCGTAATTTGCGCATACCGAAACGGGAATGGAAAACCAGTCGTCTGCCGAAATGTCCGCAAAATTTTTGGTATTTTCAGTTTTTGAAAGACCCAGAGCGCGCGTTATTAGAGCCGAAAATTCCGCACGTGTAACGGGCAAATCGGGCGCAAAGGTGTCGTCGGTTTTTCCGTTTATGATTTTTCGTGACGCAAGGGTTTCTATTTCATATTGCGCACCGTTGCCGATTATATCAGAAAACGTCTTGCTCTGCGCAAATTCCGGCACGTTTACATCGGGATTTTTGCCTGAAAGACCGGCATTATTCGTGTCATCATTCTGTTTTTTTACGTCTGTCATATCGTATACAGAACACAAGTTTTCGTTAAATCTTTTAAGCGACACCAGCGCGCAGAAAGCCTGTTCCGACGCCATTTGATTTGAACCGCTTTTGTCCGCGTCGTGATAAAAACCGCCGTTGCCGTCGTAATACGTCATAAGATTGTCGTACGGCGTCTTGCTGTTTTTGACAAAACGCGCGTCGTTCTGCGGAATTTTAAGCGCGCAAAGTGCGATTATAACCTGTGACACGCTTTCGGAGGTTTCCGTTCCGTAAGTTGAAAAACCGCCGTTTTCGTTTTGTGAATTTGACAAAAAATCAAGTGCGGAATTTACCGCCGTGCTTATTTTTTCATCATTTTTATGCTTTGCAAGAGCGGTCAGCGCCATAGCGGTGAGGTCGGTGTCCGACGCGTCCGTTTCGCCGAGCGACCAACCGCCGTCGGGATTTTGTTCCGAAATTATTTTCTCAATATATTTTCCACGGATTTCGGTGTTTCCGACAGCATAATTTCTGCTGTCAAGCGCGATAAGCGCCCAAATCGCGCCGTTTATGCCTTGCCATACGGTGTTGTCAAAATCGCACAAAGGTGTTATAAGATTGTATCCCGAAACATTTTCCGCGTTTTTGCCGATTGCGGTCACCGCCAGCACGGCGCGCGAATATTCCGTGTATTTTCTGTCGTGCAGAACGCCGTTTTTATCGGTGAGTTTTTTTACAAGACTGTCATAGTATTTGTCAAAAAAATTCTGCTGATTTTCCGCACCGCTCCGAGCAAGCGCGATAACCGCCCATTCACCGCCGATTGACGAAACGCCGGGCGAGGGAACTGCCGAATTTATGTACTGCACGCATTTTTCAACCGCGGTGTTCAAATCGGGCGCGGAATATGCAACGGAAAACAACATTATAAATATCAGTAAAACGCTGACTGTTTTTTTCATTTTGCCACCTCAACAAAATACGGAGCAGAATTTATCCGCCCCGTAAAATTTAAAAGTAAAATTATCTTACCAAATTTTGTTCTCTGTTCGGACCTACGCCGACCATAGAAACCTTGCAGTCACAAAGTTCTTCAATACGTGCAATGTATTTTTTCGCGTTTTCGGGAAGTTCGTCAAAGCTTTTAGCACCCGAAATATCGCCGTCCCAGCCGTCGAATTCTTCATAAACAGGCTCGCACAAAGCAAGCTCCTCAAGACTGGGCGGAAATTCCGAAATTACTTCGTCGCCTTTTTTATATGCAACGCAGATTTTAAGTTTGTCAATACCGCTCAAAGTGTCGATTTTGTTAACTGAGAGCGAGGTAAGTCCGCTTGTTCTTACGGCGAATTTAACGATAACAGCGTCGAACCAACCGCATCTTCTCGGACGTTTTGTAACCGTGCCGTATTCAAAGCCTCTTTCGCGGATTTCGTCGCCTGTTTTGTCGAAAAGCTCGGTCGGGAAAGGACCCTTGCCGACTCTGGTGGTGTATGCTTTCACAACGCCGAGGCACTCGTCAATCATAGTCGGTCCGATGCCCGTTCCTATGCAGACACCGCCCGAAATGGGGTGCGACGACGTAACATAAGGATATGTTCCGAGGTCAATGTCAAGAAGCGTGCCCTGAGCGCCCTCAAAAAGCACCTTTTTGCCTGCTTTGATTTCGTTATACAAAATCGCGGTTGTGTCGGCGGTATATTTTTTAAGCCTTTTTGCGTAGCCGAGGTAATCGTTTATGATTTCTTCAGCGTCAACGCCCTCGCCGCTGTATATTTTTTCGATAATCGCGTTTTTAATCTTAACGTTTTCGCGCACTTTTTTAACGAAAACTTCCTCGTTCATAAGGTCGCACACGCGTATGCCTATTCTTTCGGCTTTGTCCATATAGCACGGACCGATACCGCTTTTTGTTGTGCCGATGTCGCCTGCGCCCTTTGCCTTTTCCGAAAGAGTGTCAATCACAATGTGATAGGGCATAATAAGATGTGCTCTTAAATCGAGCCTTAAATTTTCGGTTGAAACACCTTTGGAGTTTAACATATCCATTTCCTCCAAAAGAACCTTGGGCGAAACAACCACGCCGTTTCCGATAATGCAGAGCGTGTTTTTGTTTATAATTCCCGACGGCGTTAAACGGAGCTTATACTGCTCGCCGTTTGCCTCAACGGTATGACCTGCATTGTTTCCGCCCTGCGAGCGCACAACAACGTCCGACATACCTGCAAGTATATCTACAATTTTGCCTTTGCCTTCGTCGCCCCACTGCGCGCCGATTACCACTTTTGTTGGCATTGCAAATCCTCCTTAAATTATGTAAAAAGTTAAAACAGTTCAAAGCCCGAACCGAGAAAAGGGTACGGGCTTTGAAAAATTATTTTGTTTTGAGATAGTCGTTGATTTTGTTTACAAGCTCGTCGGCGTCAACGCCGTGAACCGCGCACGCCTCCTCGATAGACTCGCCCGAAGCCGAGGGGCAGCCGAGGCAGTGCATACCGATTTCAAAGAAAAACGGTGCCGTGCCTGCATCAATTTTCAAAACATCTGCAATAATAGTATTTTTATCAACACTTGCCATTGTAAATTCCTCCCGTAAGTTATATTTAAGCAATACATCTGTTATTATACCACCGAAAAACAAAAAAATCAATCCTTTTTGACGCAATATTTATAATATTTTTTCAATTTGTAAAACAGTTGACTTTTTGAGCGTTTTGTGCGATAATAAAACAGTATATAATATAATAGGAAAAATATCGACAAAGAGGTGAAATTTATGAGCGGCAAAACATATGTTTCGGTGAGAATTTACGGTCACGACTATACCTTTACGGGAACGGAAAGCGAAGAATACATTCAGAAAGTATGTTATAATGTGGACAAAAAAATGCGCGATTTCAGACAGCGCGACCCGAAGCTTAACGAAACCAAGCTTGCAATACTTACGGCGGTGAACACTGCCGACGAGTTTTATAAAAACAAGGCGCTGCTTGATGAAACCATTGCGGATTTGAAAAAATACAAAGAGGAAGCTTTTAACGCTAAAAACAAACTTCTTGTAACCGAGAAAGAAAACGAATATTTGAAAGAAGAAATTCAAAGTCTTAAAATAGAGCTGGCGAAAAATGGAAAATAATATCGAAATTCTTGCGCCCGCCGGCGGTTACGGCACGTTTGTGTCTGCGGTAAACAACGGCGCGGACGCGGTTTATATCGGCGGAAAAAGTTTCAGCGCGCGCAAAAATGCCGTGAATTTTTCGGACGAAGAAATAATAAACGCGGTGAAATATGCGCATCTACGCGGTGCAAAGGTGTATGTGACGCTGAACACGCTTATAAAAGACAGCGAAATTAAAGATGCGTCGGAATTTGTGAAATTCTGCGATAACGCAGGCGTTGACGCGCTGATTATTCAGGATTTGTCCGTTTTGGCAATGATTAAAAATATGAACGTCAATCTTGCGCCTCATGCGAGCACGCAGATGACGGTTATGAACACCGAGGGTGTGAAAATCTGCGAAAAAATGGGATATGCGCGCGTTGTTTTGGCGCGTGAGCTTTCGTTTGACGATATTAAAAATATCAGCGAAAAAACAAACTGCGAACTTGAGGTTTTTGTCCACGGCGCGCTTTGCGTGTGCTGTTCGGGACAGTGCCTTTTGAGCAGTGTTATCGGCGCGAGAAGCGGAAACCGCGGTGACTGTGCCCAGCCGTGCAGACTGTGGTACAATCTTATTGATTATGACGGCAAAAAGGTATTCAAAACGCCGAAATATCTTATTTCGCTGAAAGATTTGTGCCTTGTCGATGAGGTGGGAAAATTTAAAGAAATCGGTGTAAAATCGCTCAAAATCGAAGGCAGAATGAAAAGCAAAGAATATGTTTCTCTTGCGTCAAATGCCTATCACACAGCGAAAATTAACGGCCGTGTTTCACCCGAAACGGTTGCCGAACTTGAAAATATTTTCAGCCGTTCTGGATTTACAAAGGCATATTTTAACTCGAAAATCGGGCGCGGTATGCTAAATTTTGACAAAAATAACGACGAAGTTTACAAAAATATAGATGAAAACGTTTTGAAAAAAGCGTCCGAAATGGCTAAAAACGAAGGTGTAAAGCGGAAGATTGAAATTTATGCAAGAGTATTGAAAGACGAAAAAATTTCGGTGAAATTTTCCGATGATTTAGGCAACGGTATTTTTTATGAAAGCGATATTGTTCCGCAGATTGCAAGCAACGCACCGCTGACGTACGAAAAGCTTTATGACGCGTTTGCAAAGCTTGGCGGTACGGCATTTTCGCTTGAAAAATTCTCGTGTGATTTGGACGAAAATCTTTTTGTTTCGGCAAAGGATTTGAACGCCGTACGGCGCGAGGGTGTACGCTTTTTAGAGGATAAAATATTAAATACGCAAAACCGAAAAATGCTGAAAAATTTTGAATATCATACAGAAAGCAAAAAAAATGAGAAATGCGGTTTTACCGCGTCGGTGCGGACATCCGAACAGCTTGAAACGGTTGTGTGCGAGGATGTGTTTGAAAAAATTTTCGTTCCGTATGAATTATACAAAAAATATGAAAAAAATTTTAAAAACGATAACAGAATTGTGTGCGTTCCGTATGACACATTCGGTGATAAAATGCCGGATTTAAGCGGTATTGAACGCATTTCGGCAACGAACATAAGCCAGCTTGGCATTTGCCGTGAAAAAGAAATTTTCGCCGAGGCATCGCTTAACATCACAAACAGCGTTGCGCTCGATATGTATAAAAATCTCGGCGTTTCGTGCGCGCATCTTTCAAACGAACTTACAATCGGCGAAATTAAAAATATGAAAAAGTGCATTGACACCGAAATCACGGTTTACGGCAAAATTGCGGTTATGCTCACGAAAGCGTGCGTTGTGAAAAACGGCATCGGCAAATGCGGGTGCAAAAGCGAAGAGTTTTTGTATATCGAGGACAGGCTCGGCAAAAAATTCCCCGTTATCACAAACAAACTCAACTGCACGAATACGATTTTCAATTCTGCGCCGATTGTGATGTCGGACAGGCTTAACGAGGTGAAAAATATCGGTGCGCGGTATCTTCGTCTTGAGTTTACCGACGAGGGTAAGGATTTGGTTAAAAGCATAACTTCGCTTTATAAATCGGGCGGAAAATGCGGATTTGAATTTACGAGAGGTCATTATTACCGAGGTGTGTAAATGCTGAAAAAAGGCGATTATATTGCAGTTTTCGCGGTTGTTTTTGTGTGGATTTTGTCGCTTGCGCCGTTTTTTGCATACGGCAGGACGGCAAACCTTAAAGCCGTGATTTATCTTGACGGTGCAAAATATGCCGAATATACTCTTACAAAATATGAAAAACCGATTTCGGTGACGGTTGACGGCGCGGGCAGAAATGTTGTTGAAATTTCAAAAAACGGCGTCCGCGTTACCGAAAGCAACTGTGCCGACAAGCTTGAAATAAACGGCGGCACGATAAACAGGGCAGGGCAGTCGCTGATTTGTCTGCCCAACAGATTTTTAATAAAAATTGAGGGCGGCGGTGAGAAAGTTGACGCGGTTACTTATTAGAAAAATTCTTCTTGCCGGAATTTTCTGCGCGGCGGCGACGGTTTTGGGGATTTTTGAAAATTCACTTCCCGTGCTGAATACAATCCCCGGCGGAAAAATAGGGCTTGCAAACGCGGTATGTATGCTTGTGCTTTATATTTACGGTGCAAAATATGCCTTTGCTGTGAGCGTTGTCCGCGCATTTTTGGTGTCGTTTATCCTGGGCGGTGCAAACGTTTTGCCGTATTCTTTATCGGGTGCGGTTTTGAGTATGGCGGTTATGGCTTTTTTTTTCCCTTAAAAAAAATTTTT